>ENA-ORXM01001102-ORXM01001102.1-marine-metagenome-genome-assembly--contig:-NODE-1102-length-39826-cov-6.091172_pt1 | contig 39826 bp, 35 predicted proteins | sample MGYA00237867_ERZ511480 | MGnify/ENA primary metagenome ERZ511480 (study PRJEB26309, sample SAMN06266103) | marine metagenome | isolation source: Algal blade | place: United Kingdom:Sidmouth, United...
TTAGTCTCTTGTTTAGACTTATTGTATCCTATAGGGTGATTACTTTTTGGGTGTTGCCTATTCTTACTATCTCTTTCCTGTTTTCGCCAGCTAATTAAAAATCAGGCTAAGACTCTTTATTTATAGGGGTTTGTTTTTGAAAATGGGTGTCCCGTGCCTAAATTTAGGTATGTTTATCAGAAAGAAGAAGAACAAGTCCGGTAGCTACTCGGTTCAAATAATTTCTAAAGCTCGGGGTAAATACAAAGTTCTAACGACATTGGGAAGTGGAAAAACAGAGCAAGAAGTTCAGAAGTTGATTCTACTTGCTCAAGAAGAACTCGATCGATTAAAAGCGCAGCCCGAACTATTTATTTCCGAAAAGGATGTTTCTATTGAAGCCATTTTTTCTACTTTAAGTAACTCTAGTATTCAGACAGTTGGTCCAGAACTTATTTTCGGAAAAATTTATAACCATATTGGTTTCAATCAGATCCATGAAGATCTATTTCGTCATTTAGTGATTTCGAGATTAGCTTTCCCGTTGAGTAAGTTGAAGACAGTTGATTATCTATTCAGATATCAAGGTGTTAGTATTAGCATAAGTAGTGTCTATCGTTTTTTGGACAAACTAAATGAGCGTTTAAAAGAGCAAGTTGAACAAATAAGTTTCAATCATACCAAAAAGATTCTTGGTGGTAAAATAAACGTAGTTTTCTATGATATGACTACAATCTATTTTGAGGCTAGTACTGAAGACGAGCTACGAAAAACTGGATTTTCCAAAGATGGTAAACATAGCAATCCCCAAATATTCTTAGGTTTATTAGTGGGTTCAGGAGGCTATGCTATTGGCTATGATATTTTTGAAGGTAATATATATGAAGGACATACCTTGATTCCTTTTCTTGAAAAAATAAGTGCCAAATTCGATTTGAATAAACCAATTGTAGTTGCTGATGCAGGATTATTGTCAAATGAAAATATTAATGCATTGAATAAAGCAGAGTATGAATATATCATTGGAGCAAGAATTAAAAATGAAGCCATTCAAATCAAAAAGAAAATATTAGCCCAAAAACATAAAAATGGACAACTAAGAAGTATTGCTAAAGGAGACGGACTTAGGTTGATAGTAAGTTATTCCGATAAACGAGCTGCAAAAGATGAGCACAATAGAAAAAGAGGATTGTTACGTTTAACCAAACGCATTAAATCAGGAAAATTAAACAAAACTAATATTAATAACCGAGGTTACAATAAGTATTTAAAAATGGATGGAGAAATTAAGATTGAGCTTGACAATGATAAAATAGACGATGATAAAAGATGGGATGGTTTAAAGGGTTATATGACAAATACTACATTAACCAAAAAAGAAATTGTAGCCCATTATAGCAATTTGTGGCATATCGAAAAAGCATTCCGTATGTCAAAAACAGATTTAAGGATACGACCAATATATCATAGGCTAAGACATAGGATAGAAGCTCATATTTGTATTTCATTCACCGCATATGGCATCTATAAAGAACTAGAAAGAGTTTTGAAAGAAGAAAAATCTTCCTTAACCATTGAACGATCAGCTGATTTAACACACAATATGTATCAGATTAATTACATACTTCCTGAATCAATGCAGTCCAAATCAAAATTATTGAACATGGATGATGAACAGGCTGAACTATACAGAATCATAAGAAAATATTTTTAGGGTGTCCCATTGGCGAAAACAGGAGAAAGGATATAGGGTAGGCGCTAATTGAGGTTTTTATTGTGCTTGAAGTGTGCTATAAAAAAAGGCCTGGACAATGTCCAAGCCTTTTTTATTTTAAATTTTATATCTTATTGATCAGAAGTCGAACTTGGTGTATCTGAAACAGGTTCAATGACCAAGTGTTCTTTCTTTTTGAAACCTTCAAGTGCAGCAATATTAGCTGTATACTCTTGTTCGAAAGTTTTAGTGTATTCTTCAGTTTTTTCTTTGACTTCTTTCGTTTTCATATTTCGAAAAACAGCAGGCAATTCTCTGATCATTGGCACGATATCATTATTGAAACCCTGCACAGTATTTTTCTTGGTTTGCTTTAAGCTCATAGTCATTGTCCTAACCTGAGTGACAACAGATTTTTTAGAATTTTTTGCTTTTGTCTCGTCGCCTTCACTCAATACTTTTGTAAAATCCTCGATTAACGCGCTGACTTCTTTTTTATAAGCCTCATTCAAGTCTTCTAATTCAGCATCAAGTCTTGTCACTTTTTCTTCATACTCTTTTTCATAATCAGCTAAGGCCTCTTCGTGCCCTTCGGCTGCGTTTACATTAACTGTTTCAACATTAAGGATGTCAGCAATGGATGATCCTCCAGACTCTTCTTGTGCATTTAAAGCAAAACAAAATAAGAATGCTGAGATCAAAAGTGATAACTTTTTCATGTAACTAAAATTTAACTGATTTTGTAATATGATCTATTTTAAAACTTATCTAAAATTAATAAAAAAAAATTCAATTAGCTCTGAACTTTCTAAAGCTAAAATCTTTCCCAATTAATCGTAATTTGGCTTGAAAGTCAATGTTTTAGACAATTATTCAATTTACTTTAACGGCTTTGACGTATAATTAACAGGATATTAATAATGAAATCTTTGTGCAGTAGTTATGATAAACCCCAAGTTTGACCCATTTCCGATATTAAATACATCTAGATTGATCCTGCGCAACATGGAGGAAATGGATGCTGAGGCCTTTTATAAGCTGAGATCTGATGATATTGTAATGAAATATCTGGATAGAGATTATATGAAATCTAGTGATGAGGCCCTAAAAATGATCAATGAGATTAAGGCTCAGTGTAATGAGAATACCTGTATCCAGTGGACTGTCACTTTAAAAGAAAATGATGATCTGATTGGTACTATATGTTATTGGCGCATTGATAAACGGCATCATCGCGCTGAAATGGGTTATATGTTAGCTCCTCAGTTTCATCGACAAGGAATAATGCAAGAAGCAATGGTGGCTGTCATTGAATACGGTTTTGAGAAAATGGGGCTTCATTCGATAGAAGCACAAACACATCCTGACAATACAGCCTCTAAAGCGCTTTTATTAAAAAACGGATTCAAACAAGAGGGGCTATTCAAAGAAAATTACTTTCATAATGGAAAATATATAGATACCGCAGTTTTCTCACTGCTAAAGAATTAATTGAATCATAAGGTATGCAACTGATAACCGATTTTTAGTTATATAATTAATGGTGTGAGTGTATTTGTTTAGTCTTCTAAAACCTATTGACAACTAAAACGAACGATTTTAAATGAAATTTAGGGTAGCCCATAGAAAAGATGTTTTTTAAATTGTAAATATAATAGCTCATGATGAACTCGGTCAATTAAGAAAAGATTTTAGGGACCCATTGCCCGAGAGGTAGCATATGGCTTTTGAAAATATTAATAAAGACAAAAATCAAGAACTGATAGTACTTGAAGATGGACAAGGAATGATAATTGGGACTATGCAACTATCATTTATTCGGTATTTGACATATCGAGGAGGCACTCGAGCTCAAATAGAAGCTGTTAGGATTCGAGCAGATCATAGAGGAAAAGGGATAGGTGAGAAAATGTTTACATGGGCCATTGAAAGAGCAAAAGAAAATAAAGCACATTTAATTCAATTGACTACTGATAAAAAGCGACCAGATGCATTAAGATTTTATGAAAAACTGGGATTCCAAGCTACTCATGAAGGAATGAAAATTGCATTTTAAATAAAAAGGAAAATGAACCTAATTCAAACAAATTTAAAATATACGATCCGATGCTATTTTCATATTTAAAAGCATGAGGTATTTTTTTCACATAGCCTATCAAGGTACTAGATATAGAGGTTGGCAAAGACAACCCAATGTCAGTAGCGTCCAAGAAACTATTGAAACAGTTCTTGAGTCTGTTTTCGCCAAAAAGTTAGCGGTAAGTGGTTGTGGCAGAACGGATGCGGAGGTCCATGCCAGTCAATATTTCTTTCACTTGGATTTAGAGAAAGAACTGGCTCCAAAAACTATTTTTATTTTAAATAAACAACTGCCACCAGATATTGTCGTTTATGATATTATTCCCGTTCACCAAGAAGCCAATGCGCGTTTTGATGCTGTATTGCGCACCTATGACTATTATATACACAGGAACAAACAACCCTATATTAATAACCTCAGTTCATTATATCAGGATCTCACATTAGAGTTATCATCGATGCAAAAGGCATTACGATTGCTGACGCGATATGATGACTATAGAGCCTTTTGTAAATCACCCGATAGTCATAATACAACTATCGTCAAATTTGAATCTGCACAATTATTTCAAGAACAAAACGATACGCTTAGAATTGAATTCAAAGCCAATCGATATTTAAAAGGCATGATTAGAATTATTGTTTTTAGATTACTTGAAGTCGGACAAAAGAAAATGACACTAGAGAAATTTGAAAATTATCTAATCACAAAATTTTCTGAAGAATCTGTATATCCAGCTTATCCGCAAGGATTGTATCTTTCGCATATTAAGTATCCTTATTTGGATTATCCGAAAGGAATTCGGTTTTAAAATTGTATTGGCGTAGACGCCTATTCACAAAGCTCCACAAAATCAGGGTTTTAAAGGTGTCAAGGTGTCACAGGGTATAAAGGCCTAAGCAGTTTTTACAATAAAAAGGAGATTGAGATTGCAAGGTATCAAAGTCAAGCTGACAAGGACAATTATACAAAGCCAACACTACATTTGTATCTTATAATGTAACGGCCCCCTAAGGAATTGGACTAATATTAGTGTTTAAAAAGCTAATTTTATTTATGTCAACAAGAAAAAAACCAAGAAAGACGGCAGAGGAGAAAGTTCGAATTATTCAAGAGATATCAAGATTGGGAGTAGTAGCAGGTGTAAGAAAGCACAACATAGCTGCATCTACTTACTATGACTGGTTAGATAAATATGAAGCTAATGGCTTGAAAGGTTTATCGGATAAGCGAAAGTTTAATGATAATAGAGAACTTAAGGCAAAAGATAAAGAGATCAGATTGTTGAAGGAAATTATTGCAGATAAGGAACTTCAAATCAAACTACAAAACGAGATGCTGGAAAAAAAATTTCCGGCGTGGAAGAGAAACGTATGATTATACGCGATTATGTAGCAAAGGGTTTAAGGCTTGAAAGAGCCCTAGTCATTGTTTGTCTTTCACGCAGTACTTATTATTACAAACCTAATGGAGGTAAGCATGGAAAAAAAGCATCCACGCATACCTTATTTAAAGGAAAGTTAGTTGCTAATTCTGAAGTTGTAGAACAAATCAAGAAAATACTAAAAGTAGAGTTTATTGATTATGGATATAAAAGAACAACAGAGCAGCTTAAAAATATGGGCTATAAAATAGGCAAGAAAAAAGTCTACCGATTAATGAAAGAACAAAGGTTACTTCAAGAGCGTAAAAAATCAAAACATAAAGGGAAAAAGTATATAGTTTATAAGAGTCCACAGCCCACAGGACCATTAAAGATTATTGAAATAGACTTTAAATATGTATGGATAGAAGGTAGTCGCAGGTTTGCCTATTTGGTTTGCATGCTTGATACATTTCATCGCCAGATATATGAATGGTCATTAAATTTTGATATGAAAACGAATCGATTGACAGACTTAATTCGAAAGTTCGTTGAGCAATGTTTGGTAACTAAAAACCTAGACCCCAAAACAACTAAAATACTTTTTCAAACAGACAATGGGTCTCAGTTTACAGCTAAGAATTATAAGAAAACGCTAGAAGATATTGGTATAGAGAGAAGTTATATACCATGTGGTGTACCACAATTGAATGGTCATATTGAAGGTTTTCATAGTACTATCGAGAGGTTGGTTTGTTCTAAATATAAATTCATAAGCTTGCAACATGCCCGAAAAGTATTTGAAAGATTCTTCAATACATATAACAACGAAAGAATAATGAAATCAATATTACACAAAAGCCCAACGAAGTTTATTGAACTGTGGGATCTTAATAAAATTGAATTGAAAAAAGTGAAGAAGAAAAATAAATTTTACCTCAAAGAAGAAAGCCTAAAAAGTTAGACTCTCTCCTTATGAGGTTTGTTGTGTTAATTCAAATATAGTTGTTAATTTTATTCATGAACCTAACACTAAAATAATAGTCCAGTTTCATGGGGGTCAGTACATTAATTCTTAACTCCTAATTCTTAATTCTTAAATCTTAAATCTTAATTCTTAATTCTCAACTCTCAACTCTTAACTCCTAATTCTTAATTCTTAATTCTTAATTCTCAACTCTCAACTCATTCCGTTCTTAGGCTTAGCATCTGGGTTATCCAGTGGATGAAGAACATTACCACAATTGTAACAGTAGCTGGCGCCTTCATCATGTCCTTCTTTCATACAATAAGAGCAAACCTGTGTAGTTACCTTAGAGGACTTTCTTCTTTTGTAAGCCCTTGTAAACTCAGAAGTAACAATACCAGTTGGCACTGCAATTATCGTGTAGGCAATAATCATAATAAATGAGGCTAAGAATTGACCCAATGGTGATTGCGGGTGCATTTCTCCATATCCTACAGTTGTGATTGTTACAATAGCCCAGTATACAGATCGAGGAATACTGTCGAATTGATCATTGCCATGTGAACTTTCGACGATATACATTACTGAACCAAAAATGGTTACCATAATCAAAATGAAGAATAGAAAAACAAAAATTTTATCTCTTGAGTTCTTAAGGGACTTCATGATAATCTGTCCCTCAAATAGGAAAGTTCCTAATTTGAATATTCTAAATACTCTGAGTAACCTCAATGCTCTTATGATCACCCATTGATTAGCGCCACCTACCAAGAAAAATCCTATGTATGCAGGAAGAATTGATAGTAAGTCTACAATACCGTAAAAGGACGTTATGTATTTTTTGGGACTGTGAACTGTATATATGCGGGTAATATATTCAAATGTGAAGAATATGGTAAATACCCACTCTAGAAAAATAAATGTCTTATGAAATTTGTCATCATAGCCTGGAACTGTTTCAAGCATCACCACAATAACACTGGCTAATATGAAAATTAGAAGTACAATGTCAAATAGCTTACCAGAAGGCGTATCTGCTTCAAAGATTACCTCATATAATCTTTCTCTGAAAGGAGAGAACTCTTTGTGTCCGTTTTTATTTTTCCTAGACATGATATAAACAGGTAGACAAGGTAGAAAAAAGAAAACTATACATCAAGCAAATTTGGGAATACTGAGAAAAATCTCGGCTTTTGGAATGACCTCTATCAAATTTAATTTAAGTCAATGCTGATGTACAGTTTTCATATATGTGGACTCCGGTTGTTGCGAATCTGTTTAAAGCAGTGTAAAAGTAAAAACTCTCTTAACATAAGATTCATTTACATAAGGTATATTTCACATATATATTTATACATACAACACTTTCAGCTAAATATACATTAGTAAAATTTTTAATATGTCTAAACTCAAACTACATATAAATTATTTAACTGTTTATAAAAGACTGGTGTCTTTACAATTAGGCAAAGTTTCTAAGTATTCATCGATATCAATAGTACTGGGCAGTTTGTCCAAAGGTTCTTGGCTCTGATCTGCTTTTGAATTAATTATAAGATCTTTAATAATTTGAATTATACTGTGAAATTGTTGTATCATCTTACAAACATATAGTTGTTATCTGAAGAGAGTTCTTCATCGTAGCCGTAATCTTCATAATTAAAGCCTTTAAGGTCTTCCTTATATTTTGCATTGCATTTTAGGATATAACGTGTCATCAAACCTCTAGCCTTTTTGGCATTAAATGAAATAAAGGTCAATTTTCCATTTCTGTATTCTTTAAAACCAATATCTAAAATTTCACCGTCTAACAATTTTTTGTTGACAACTGAAAAATATTCTTTAGAAGCTAAATTGACAATAAGCTTCGTATTTTGCTTTTTTAAATCTTTGTTCAGAAGCTTTGTAATATCATCGCCCCAGAAGTGATAAAGATTAGATCCGTTATAATTTTTAAGTTTTGTGCCCATTTCTAATCTGTAAGGCTGCATCTTATCCAATGGTCGGAGCAAGCCATACAAACCAGATAGTATACGGACACTTTCTTGAGCTCTTTTGATCTCGCTCTTTGTTAAGCTTTGAGCATCCATGCCAGTATAAACGTCACCATTAAAGGCAAAAAGTGCTGCTTTAGAATTTTTATCAGTGTATCTGCTGGAAAAATTTTGATAACGCTCGTAATTTAATTGGGCCAACTTTTCTTTGACATGCATAAGTGTACTAATGTCGTTGGCAGATTTTGACTTCAAAATTTTAATCAACTCACTTGTTTTTTTGCGGAGCTGCGGAGCATCTTCTGCAGATATCTTGTAGGGACTGTAGTCTAGTGTTTTAGCCGGGGAAAGTAGTACCAACATGCTGATTCTTTTTATAAGTAACCGTGAAAACGCAAAATAGATTAAAGGATTCCAAAAAAAATACCCTCCAGAAACATATCTGAAGGGTATTTGTATTTCTTTAAGAGGGCTTATTGGCCTCCTGTACCTCCGCTTAACATCGTTGGTTGTGTTGTAGGTACTGATTCTTCGTCTTCAGCTTTAAGAACTTCTCCCAATACTTTGATAACATGTGGGTTTGTACCCTCATTGGTAGTAATTCTTATTGTTTTGTTGATTTTACCCAATCTATTTGTGGCATATCTGACCTCAATTTTATTGGTTTCTCCTGGCATAATTGGTTCTTTTGGCCATGTTGGCACTGTACAACCACAACTACCTTTACAATTTTTAATAACCAATGGCTCATCACCAGTGTTAGTAAATGAAAGAACTCTCAAAGGTTCTCCATGTTGCTTAATTACACCATAATCAACATCAGTGCTTTCAAAAGACATAACAGGACCGCCATCTTTGGCTGCATCTTGTGTTGCTTCTGGGTGAACTAATTTAGTAGGTGTTACCTGTGCAGATAAAAATGAAAAGGTCATTACACAGATAAAAGAGAAGATTAATTTTTTTAACATGATCTATATTTTAAATAAATTATTTCAATAAGATAATCCAAAGATAATACTAAATGTCCCAAATAAGAAAGCATTAAATGTTTAATGAGACGTTAATGTATTCTCAAAAGTGCTGATTTTAATAAGATATATCAAATATTAAACCGAAGTGATTCAAAATTAGTTCTAACTTAGCGGTACTTCTTTTAACTAAATTAACCCGAACCTGAATGGATATTGTTTCTAAACCGACTTCCAGCCCTACTAAAGCAAGAATTAATAAAGAAGAATATTTAAAAAGAGTAATAGATGACTACAAAATTGCCTGTGTTTCAAGGGAATGTAGTCTATTAGGTAGAAAAGAGGTACTGACAGGTAAGGCAAAATTTGGAATTCTAGGTGATGGAAAGGAAATTCCGCAAGTCGCGCTCGCGCATTTTTTTGAAAAAGGAGACTTTAGATCAGGTTATTACAGGGATCAAACGTGGATGTTTGCCTTAGGATTGACAAATATTGAGCAATATTTTGCCCAATTGTATGCAGATCCTAATAATGATCCTTTTAGTGGAGGAAGGCAAATGAACAATCATTTCGCAACTCCAATGATTGACGAAGATGACAATTGGCTAAAATTATCTGAGTTATATAATGTCAGTTCCGATATTTCTTCGACAGCTGGACAAATGGCAAGGGCCTTTGGATTGGCAACAGCCTCAAATAAATTTAGAAAATTAAACAACTTAGATCCTGATAACTATCTTTCTAATAATGGTAATGAAATCGTTTTTTGTTCAATAGGAGATGCCAGTACATCTGAAGGTATTTTTTGGGAAACAGTCAATGCAGCGTCTGTTGCAAGAGTGCCATTGGCCATATTGGTTTGGGATGATGGATATGGTATTTCTGTTCCAGTTGAATTACAAACTACAAAAGGTAGTATATCTAAAGCCGCTGAAGGGTTTTTGATTGATGAAAATGGTGCGGGTATCCATATCTATAAGGTCAAAGCGTGGGATTATACTGGATTAATAAATGTTTATGATCGGGCTACTGCCCAAATAAGAAAAGAACACAGGCCCGTTCTCATTCATGTTGAGGAATGCACGCAACCTCAAGGGCACTCCACATCTGGGTCTCATGAAAGATACAAACCTAAGGAACGGTTGCAATGGGAAAAAGATTTTGATGGTATTAAGAAAATGGGAGAGTGGATAGTTGATAATAAAATTGCCGATCAAGAGGAATTAGATAGGATAAGACAAGAAGCTAAAATTCAAGTTAAACAAGCAAGCAAAAGAGCTTGGACGGCATTTCAAAAAGGTAATAAACTGCAAAAAGAAATATTGACTGCTGTTTATAATGGTATTGGACAAGAAATAGAAATAACAAAATTAAGAGAGGAGTTTTCAAAGATGATAGAGCCGAGTATTGGAGAAACCTTAGCCAATGCGCGGTCTTTAAAAACGAGACTAATAGTTTTAGATGCGGATATTCCATCTGCATTAGAAGAGTTTATTAATGATGCAAAAGATTATGGCAAACAAAAATATAATCAGCATCTATATAGTGAATCTGAAAAATCTGCATTAAATGTACCTGTTGTCGCTCCGATCGTTACTGAGACATCTGAAAGTTTAAATGGGTATAATATTATAAATGAGTTTTTTGATATCATTTTTGAAAGACATCCCAATACATTTGCCTTCGGTGAAGATGTTGGAAATATTGGAGATGTAAATCAAGGCTTTGCAGGATTGCAAGATAAGTATGGCTCAGAAAGAATTTATGATACTGGGATTAGAGAATGGAGTATTGTGGGACAAGCCATTGGCATGTCTATGAGAGGTTTGAGACCTATTGCAGAAATTCAATATTTAGATTATTTGGTTTATGGTCTGTCTCCTTTGACAGATGATTTGGCAACATTAAGGTACCGATCAAATAATCTTCAGATGGCCCCTGCGATAATACGCACAAGAGGACACAGATTAGAAGGTATATGGCATGCAGGTTCGCCTTTGGGTATGATGATAAATGCTTTACGTGGTATGTATATTTGTGTACCGCGAAATTTTGTGCAAGCAGCTGGTATGTATAATACGCTGTTGCAATCTTCGGATCCCGCCATTGTCATTGAAGTTTTAAATGGCTACAGATTAAAAGAAGTAAAGCCTGATAATTTGGGTGACTTTACTGTACCACTTGGTACACCAGAGATTATATCTACTGGAGATGATTTGACTATAGTGACTTATGGGGCATGTGTAAGATATGCACAAGAAGCGATGGCTCAATTGGAAGATATGCCTTATACGATTGAGTTGATTGATGTCCAAACATTACTTCCTTTTGATCTAGAAAATGTTATTGTTGAGTCTCTTAAAAAGACAAATAGAATATTGTTTTTTGATGAAGATGTGCCAGGAGGTGGAACAGCCTATATGATGCAGAAAGTTATTGAAGAGCAAGAAGGATATAGATTCTTGGATGCCAAACCTAAAACATTATCGGCTAAAGCACATCGAACAGCTTTTGGATCAGATGGCGATTATTTTTCTAAACCTCAAGTTGGAGATATCGTTGATGTTATCTTAGAAATTATGCAGGAGTAGAATTCAAAGATCAAGATAATGGTTAGCTATTTAAAATAATATTACTTTTACTCGAAAGAATAAAGTTTGTCTAAGCTTCTAATAGTAATCCCAACATACAATGAAAAAGAAAATATCGAGGCGATAATCGCTGCCGTATTGGGTTTGTCTACAAATTATAATGTACTGATAGTTGATGATGGATCTCCAGATGGAACAGGAGACATCGTAAAGGTGCTTATGCTCAAATATGAAGACAGGTTGTTTATACTTGAAAGAGGTAAAAAACTTGGATTAGGGACAGCTTACATAGCAGGCTTTTACTTTGCTTTAGAAAAGGATTATGATTTTGTCATGGAAATGGATGCAGATTTTAGCCATAATCCTAAAGACATATCTAGAATATTAGAAGCATGTGACAAAGAAGGTGTGGGTATGGCAGTAGGAAGTAGATACGTAAAGGGAGGTGGGTTTAAAAATTGGAGTAAATATCGCTTGATTTTATCTTATGGAGCTTCCATTTACACACGCTTAATTACTGGGATGTCAGTAAAAGACCCCACTGCAGGTTTTGTAATGTATAAAAGAGAAGTCCTGGAAAAAATGGATCTTGAAAAAATTGAATTTGTTGGTTACGCCTTTCAGATAGAAATGAAATATTATTGCCATTCATTAGGCTATAAAATCAGCGAAGTTCCCATCACTTTTGTTGATAGAGAATTGGGTGTTTCTAAAATGAATTCATCAATTATATCCGAAGCCGTTCTGGGTGTTTTAAAAATGAGATTCAGAAATTACTCTCAATAATTGAAAACTTAAAGAAGACTTTGCTTTGGTAAAACAAAGTCTTCTCTATGCCTCTTTTAATTTCATCTTATTCTTTTGTTACTTTTGAATAAGAAAATCTCTCTGATTTTTCTTCGATAAAATCAATTTCTTGTACTTCTTGGTTTGCTTCAATTGATGAAAAGCCATAGTCGCAGCCGTAGCCATTTGATTTGCAACTTGTCAATGTACACGCGGCGATAAGAATGCCACCTACCAATAATTTAAATCCTAACTTTTTCATGGTTCTAATTTTTAATAATGTGAAAATATTTTAAGAAGGTAGGTGTGTTATCATTTTTATGTTTTGAAAGTTGATTGCTATAACGACCTAAACTTCTTACTTATTATATCGTAATAAAATATATAACGTTGCTTTGTAATAGTTTTTTCTTGTAAAAGGTAAACGCATTAAATGAAAAATTCGCTCAAAAATTTTAAAAATGTTGTTTAATCTGTGCTTGTAGAGTATCATTACCCTTGGGGAGTAGGTAAAATCCATCATCGTTGACTTATCTTACATGATTAAGAGAATATAAGATTTATATGTTTTGTACTCAAATTCTCCACATTGACTTATTTCTTTTTTAATACAACGATAAAGTGTTTACCTTTTTGAAGTTTACTTCATTATTATATGACAGTATATAAATCAACTAAAAAATTTACTATTATGACTAGACTATTTTGTACTATTTTAATTCTTCTTCCTGTATTCCTTTCAGGTCAATTATTCACAGATTTTGAAACTGAAGCCAGCTCCGTACACCACGGAGAATTGGTACATATTGAAAAAACACCTGAAGGAAAAAAAGTATACTCTGTATATATTGAGTATGCTGAAAAAAAAGGTGCCAAATCAAAAGTGGTTGCAGAAAACCGTTATCCCGTAGAGGTAATTTACATTGATACTTATCTTTCAGATGAAACAGTCCCAGAATCTCGAGAAAGGTACTTACTGGAGAATCCTCAGTTTCCTCAAAATACTGATGATTTTGTAGTTAAGCTATATGGCAAGACAATTGGAACAGGAGATGATGTTATTTCTAAAAGAGATCTTGTGAAGCGCTATCCTGTGTTTAATGAAATACCCCAATTCACGCGAAAGCCTAGAACGGTCTATGATTCTAAATTAAAAACCAATGCCTGGAAAAAATCAATTTTGGGATTTGTAAGTAATAAGTATACAACCGATCAATCTGAAATTGCAAATTCAGAAGTTAAATCCAAAAAGGGAGGACTGCTAGGAAGTTTAATTCAAACCAACGTAAATTCTAATTCAGATTTTGAAGTAGTTGAAAAGGTTAATTTAAATTGGAAGGACACATATAATAGTAACGAGGCAGAGGGGGTAGAGTGGAAAAATATGGGAAAATCTAATTGTCCAGCAACAGGGAAAGTTTTGGCACTTAATGGAAAGAAGGTAAAAGATGTAAGAAGTAATGAAGATATGGAGTGGCAAGTTGTGTCCTATGATAATAAGGGTGATGAACTTAAGAAGGTAGATATCAAGACAGAAGTACCTTGGGTTGTAGTGAAAGATGCAAACAGATATTCAGTGAGTGAATTAGGAATTAGAAAGCTAGAGTCTTATTGTGTGCTCTCAAATCAAAGGGTAAGTAAAAAGGTTAACCCATCTGGCAATAAAAATGAATTGAGAATATTGTGTTTGGATAATGAAGGCACAGTAGATTACGATAGTAGAATTGAGCTACCAGAGCAATTTATAAGAATGGATACGTTTTTTGCTGGGCCAAATAATGAAATGATTGGATTAGGGCTGTACAAAAAGAATGATTTTCTTTTGAAGTCAGATCAAGATGGGACTAAGCTGATTGCTTTAAATGATGATTACAATGGGTCATTTGAATTGATTGATTATGTTAGCCATAAAGGGATTGATTATATGATTACCCAATCTATAACAGGAGCTAAGTTTGTTATTTATCCATTTGAAGGAGATAAGCAATTAGAGACCATTATATTAGAAGTTAAAAATAAATCTAAAAAAGGGCCGAAGCTTGAGGTATTGATTAATGATGATGATCACCTCATTTTTCTGACAAAAGGAAGGAGGGATTTGAATAAAACATATAATAATAGAAGCGAAGTGATTCCATATTTCTATAAAATCGAAGGAGCTCAAGCCACAGTTTTAAATGAATTTGGGAAAGATGAAAAGTTTTTAAGTATAAATTCTTTGGATTATGATGAAGTGGTTTATAACTATGATGGTAGTTATTATATGATTACTAGACAGTTTGTTCCATCTGTTCATAAACCTAGTCAAATGGCAGAGAAGAATAGAATAACAAAATTGAATTTTTGATATAGGGATAGTGAACTTTTAGGAAAAGCAGTTCAACTAATGTTGCTCGAAGATGATCTTGTTAATTTCCGAATTCACTTTTTTTATAATTTAAAATGAAATTTATAGGCAGTTTTACGGATTTCAAATCTATAACTTAGCCTAATGAGCTTAGCTGTAATTTTTCTATTCTTAGGATTGTTGTCCTGTGGTTCAGATGAATTATTGACTCCACCAGAGGATGAAAATCAAATTTTGACTTATGGTGATTTGGTCGTTCGTGTTGTGCGATGCAAAGATGTTATTTGTTTAGAGATTGAGCCTGTGTCTTCTGTGCAAATTGAAATTTACAAATCAGAAGAGGATAGGGCGGAAGGTGATGAGCAGATAGGACAACAAGTTACAATAATGGATGGGACCGCAACATTTAGAAATACTTTAGCATCTCGGGTATTCATTAAAGTGTTGTACGAAGATGAAATCTATTTAGAAGCGCAAACTACACCCATAGCGACAATATCTTATGTGGATGTTTTGGTGAGGGAGTAATTGAAAAGCAAAAAATGTTGATAGAACTGGGATGAGTTGACTCTAGCTATTTTTAGAGGATCAAATGCTCGGATTAAAAAGAATTTAGAAAAATTAATTATGTCAGCAAGGATTTCTACAATATCGATAAGTGGTCCTGGAATAATATAGGTTTAAAGGTGAGTTTATACAACTCGCCTTTTTATATGTCACCCCTCTAAACAATCTATATACTATATATATGGTACCGAAAAAGCATAATTAATATATGCACATACCAATATCATAGACTCTTCTTATTTCTATCGCAGGTTTTTGCCTTAATGCAGGGCTAAACAGAAAAAATCATGCTTTTAATATTGTGTAAGCGGAACCAGAGTGCAAACAAATCAGCTTTTCTTTCATATTAAATAAATAAGTAATATATTTACTACTGATTAGCAGTTGATAATGGTTGATTGCTCGTCGTTGCGGCATAGATTTAAAAGACATTGACTGGCTTTTTCAGCATTACATATAAGTGAAATCTACCATATGTACAAGTAGTTTGCTTACAGTGAATTACATATTTCATAAATGTTTCATATAAAAGTGAAAAATATTGGGGTAAAGTGGGAAAAAGTGGGAAACTAATGTCATATTTGAACTGTCGACCGAAAGTAAAGAATGTATTATGCACCAGTTCACTGGGGAATATGAATGTAAAATTGATGCCAAAGGTCGTATCAAGCTCCCAGCGAACTTAATACGACAACTAGGAAGTAACGGTGTGTATGAATTCATGGTTAACAGAGGGTTTGAAAATCATTTGATGCTCTACCCGAAAGATGTATGGGACGAAAAGACGAAGGAATTGAACCAACTCAACATCTACATTAAAAAGAACAGACAGGCAGTAAGGTATTTTTATAGAGGAGCTACTCAAATTTTAGCAGATGCGTCTGATAGAATTCTCTTGACAAAAAACCTTATCGAATACGCAGGTATCGGTAAAGAAGTTGTGCTGTTTGCTTATCAGGATCAAGTAGAGATCTGGTCTAAAGAAGCATATGAAAAAATGATCGGTGATGAGCCGGAAAATTTCTCTGAACTAGCGGAAGAAGTATTTGGCGCAGGAAATCAGGGAAGCGATAATGAGTAGTTATCACAATCCGGTCTTATTGAAAGAGTCTATTGACAGTCTTGTTTGGGATGCAGATGGATTTTATATCGACGTCACTTATGGTGGTGGTGGTCATTCCAAAGAAATATTAAATAGGTTGAGTGCTAAAGGGCGCTTGATGGTTTTTGATCAGGATGGCGAAGCTGAAAGCAATGTGGTAAATGATGATCGTATCATTTTCGTAAAAGCAAACTTCAGGTATCTCTATAGGTTTTGGAGATGGATGGAGGTAGATAAAGTGCATGGAGTTTTGGCGGATCTGGGAGTGTCTTCGCATCAGTTTGATGCAGATTACAGAGGTTTCTCTTACAGGTTTGATGCGGAATTGGACATGAGAATGAATGAGGCGTCTTCGAAAACTGCTCAATGGATTTTGAAAGAGTATGGATTCAAGGATCTACAGGATATGTTTTCTGAGTATGGAGAAATAAGGAACGCTAAGCAGTTGGCAAAAGCGATTATTGATTTTCGAGATTCTGGAAGAGAGTTGCAAACAACACATGATCTTAATTTGGTTTTAGAGAATGTCGTTTTTGGAGATCGAATGAAATATTTTTCACAGGTCTATCAGGCGTTAAGAATAGAAGTCAATGATGAGATGGGCGCTTTAAGAGAAGTGCTTCAGGATTCGTTGCGAATATTGAAAAGTGGAGGAAAGTTGGTGGTTATAAGTTATCACTCTTTAGAAGACAGGTTGGTGAAGCGTTTTATGAAAGCTGGAAACGTAGACGGTAAGCTGAAGAAGGATGAGTACGGGAGATCGCTGTCGGAAATTAAAATGGAGAAAAAGATTATTCTTCCTAGTGAAGAAGAACAAGAAATAAATGTTAGGTCGCGAAGTGCTAAGATGAGAATTGGCACTAAGCTTTAAGAGATAGAATAAAGAAACTGGATTAATGAGAATAGTATCAAAGTATATTGGATTAATATTATTGCTCTCAGCTTTGGGGGTAGTATATATAGCAAATTCGCATCAAGCGGAACGCAAAATGTATAAGATAGAAAAGCTCAAGAAATCAGTTGCCGATGCTAAGTCTCAATGTCAAACAGTTAAAAGTGAAATGACTTACAAGTGTACAGAATCTCAATTGGCAAAACGACTTGAATCCCAAGGACTAAAAATAAATTCCCAGTCACCGATTATTATTGATTCTGAACGTAGTTGAGAATTTAAATAAGCAAAATGGATAGAAAGACCGAACTATTAATCAGAGTGTATCTGGTGTTCTTTGGATTTGTTCTGTTCGCATTGCTTATACTAGGCAAAGTGATAAAGATCTCTTTGGTGGAGGGTGAAAAGTATAGGGCAGAAGTGGGTAAAAATATTAAGCTAAAAGAAGTTGAAGGACAGAGAGGTGATATTTACTCAATCAATGGCAACTTACTTGCAACATCGATTCCTCAATTTGACATTTATGTAGATTTAGTTACACCGAAAGAAAAATTGTTCAATGAGAACATTGATGCGCTTTCGAGGTCAATGGCTGAGCACTTTGGCAAGACAGCTAAGGAGTGGAAAACAGAGCTTGTGATTGGGCGTAAGAATGGTAATAAGTATCATACTTTAATGAGATCTGTCACGAAGGATCAAAATGATCTTGTGTCCTCATTCCCAATATTAAATAAAGGTCCACATAAAGGTGGGTTTATTTCAATTCGTAAAAGCATTCGCGAAAAGCCATACAAAGAAATGTGTAGCAGAACGATTGGTTTGAATAGAAGTAATGCTTCTAAGATTGGATTGGAAAGAGCATTTGACAATTTCTTGAAAGGCGATACTGAGCAAAGATTGATGCAAAAGTTTCCAGGTAGAGATAATTGGTTGCCTGTTTTTGATCCAGATGAGATAAGTCAAAAGAGAGGTGCGGATATAGTGACAACGTTAGATATGCGCATTCAAGATATCGCACACAACGAGTTGTTGAATGTGATGCATAGTTCGAAAGCAAAGGCAGGAACTGTAGTCGTAATGGAAGTGAAGACGGGTGCAATAAAAGCAATAGTGAACTTAGGCGTTAATGCAAACGGTAATTATGTAGAAGATTATAATTATGCCGTTGGACGAAAGTCAGAACCAGGTTCAACTTTTAAATTAATAGCGGCATTGGCCATGTTAAAAGATAAAAAAGTGACGCTTGATACGGAGGTTAGTTTGCAGGGTGGTAGAAGGACTTTCTACGGAAGAGAAATGAAAGATTCGAAAATTCATGGTATTAGCAAAGCGACTTTTAAAGAAGTTTTTGAAATGTCATCGAATGTTGGAATGGGTACAGTGGCACATAACGGATATAAAAATAGAGAAGGCTGGAAGCAGTTTTACAATACACTTGAGGGGATGGGGGTTATGAAAAAAACAGGCATTGAAATCTTCGGAGAAAATAATCCTTTTTTTAAAAATCCAAATAAAGATACAACAGATGTGGCTTTGAGGTGGGGAGGAACAACAGCGCCGTGGATGTCGCATGGATATGCTTTAGAAATGACACCATTGCAAGTATTGAATTATTACAATGCAGTTGCAAATGATGGACGATTAATGAAGCCATATTTAGTTTCTGAAATAGTAAATGAAGGAAAAGTTGTAAAGAGATTGCATCCTCAAGTATTAAATGATGAAATAGCTGAACCGTCAGTCATTACTGATGCTCAGGAGTTATTAATAAGTGTTGCCGAAAGAGGTACTGCTAGAAATTTGAAAGTAAAAAATACAAGTTTTGCTGGTAAGACAGGAACAACAAGAATTAATTATTGGCTAGATGGTGCAAAGCAATATAATGCATCATTTGCAGGGTATTTCCCTGCAGAAAGTCCAAAATATTCTGCGATAGTTGTGGTCTATGATCCAGAAGGCGCATACTATGGTGCTCAGGTTGCTGGTCCGGTTTTTAGAAATATTGTTCAACGGATTTCGGGACTTGAAGACAGGATTGTGCCTTCAGATAATGAAGAAACTGCTTTGCTTGCACATACAGGATATAATGCGGACTTCGAAAATGTTTTAGATTATATAGGTATGGATTATTCTAAAAGCAAAAGCAAGTGGGTAGATATGAAAACATCATCAGAAGCTTTGGTTTTTGAAAAGAAAAAAATAAAGAATGGAGAGGTGCCGAATTTGAAGGGATTGGGATTGCGAGACGCCACTTATGTTTTGGAAAGCTTGGGAATGGATGCTGAAGTAGATGGGATAGGTAAGGTGTATAAGCAATCCGTAAGCCCTGGCAGAATGATTACAGAAAAATCAATAAAGATTTATTTACAATAGTATTTATCAAAAGTGGTAGATAGGAAATTTTGAAAAAATTAGAAGACATATTAAAGTCTGTAGAGCTCAGAAATGAGCTGTCTGACAGTAATGCTTTAGTGAATGGAGTCGCTATAGATTCCCGAAAGGTTAAGGATGGATATTTATTCATTGCTTACAAAGGTGTTGACCTTGATGGTCATCTATTTATTAAGCAGGCTATTTTAAATGGCGCTAAATATATTGTTCTTGAAGATGAGAAATTTATTTCTTCAGAATCAGAAGTCCAATATATATTAGTAGACGAAGCTAGAAAAGTAGTAGGTCAGATTGCAGGAAATTTTTATGATCATCCTTCGCATGACTTAATTGTTGTAGGAGTGACAGGAACAAATGGCAAGACAACCACAGCAAGTTTGTTGTATGCGTTGTTTTCTAGCTTAGGTTTTAAGAGTGGATTGATATCTACGATTGAAAATAAGTATGGAGATGTCATTGTGCCTGCAAAGTTAACAACGCCTGATGCTATCAGTTTGCAAGCATTGTTTGCGGAGATGAAAGATCAGAATGTCAGCCATGTTTTTATGGAGGTCAGTTCTCATGCTTTACATCAAGGACGTGTGCGCGGGATAGATTATGATCTGGCGGTATTTACAAATATTACGCATGATCATTTGGATTATCATAAGACTTTTGCAGAGTATATAAAAGCCAAGCAAACTTTGTTTGATGATCTATCTAAGGATGCCAATATTCTGATAAATATTGACGACCGCAATGGAGAGGTGATAGCGCAGCATTCGAAGGCTACTAAATACAGTTATGCTCTAAAAAAGCCAGCTAAGTTTAAAGGCAAAGTGATTTCAAATGCAGCAAGTGGATTGCAAATGATTATTGATGGAAAAGAAATTTTCTTGAGATTGGTGGGTCACTTTAATGCTTACAATGCTTTGGCGGCTTATGGTGCGGGAGTGATTTTAGGTGTTGAGGAGCATGAGTTATTGCGTGCCTTAAGTACTTTAAAATCTGCGGAAGGAAGAATGGATATCGTGCAGAACGAAAAAGTGAATTATAAGGCCATTATAGATTATGCACATACGCCTGATGCTTTAGAAAAAGTTTTAAAGACTTTAAAAGATATAAAAAAAGAAGGAAAGCAGCTGATAACAGTTGTGGGTTGCGGAGGCAATAGAGATAAAACTAAAAGACCAAAGATGGCTCAAATAGCCTCTAGGTTTAGCGACGTCTTATTGTTGACTTCAGACAATCCAAGAGACGAAGATCCTGTACAAATCATAAATGAAATGTATGAAGGGTTGGATGACAAAAATGCAAAAACTGTAATAAAGATTACGGACAGGAAAGAAGCCATTAAGATGGCATGCATGCTGGCAAAAGACGACGATTTGATTTTGGTAGCAGGCAAGGGTCATGAAAAATATCAAGAAGTGAAGGGAGAAAAGTTTCCTTTTGATGACAAGAAAATAATTAGTGCTTTTATGCACTGAGAAGATATATAAGAATAGGTTCTATTATCATTCTCAGGTTGGTTTTAACAGTTGCAGCAGGATCAATTCAGGAAAAGTCCTGAATCCTGCTGTACACTGTTATCTTGAGAAAAACAGTAGAAAAAATGTTTTATCATTTATTTGAATTTTTAGAAAAACAGTATCAGTTCCCAGGAGCTCAGCTGTTTCAATTTATTTCGTTTAGGTCTGGACTGGCAGTAATTTTATCGTTGGTGATATCAATACTATTCGGAAAGCGGATCATACGTTCTTTGAAAAGATTGCAAGTGGGAGAGTCTGTTAGAGACTTAGGACTTGATGGTCAAAAGGAAAAAGATGGCACCCCTACGATGGGTGGTATATTGATTATAATGTCAATTATCATTCCAACTTTATTGTTGTGCCGATTGGATAACATTTATGTGCTCCTTATGATCATTACAACTTTTTGGTTAGGTGGTATTGGGTTTATTGATGACTATTTGAAGTTGAAAAAAAAGAACAAAGATGGTCTAGCTGGTAAGTTTAAAGTTTTAGGCCAAGTTGTTTTAGGATTGTTTGTGGCTTTGGTGATGTTGTTTCATCATGATGTTGTGGTACGTGTTTCTTTTGCGGAAGCTACAGCAAATGGATGGGAGATCATTAAAGAGTCGCCAACAAATGACCCTTTCTTTGATGACAAGAAAATGGTCGATGCTAAAGCGCCAATAACAAATGTGCCTTTCTTGAAAGGGAACCAATTAGACTACTGTTTTTTTACAGCTGGAAATTTAAATTTGGTGGGAATTATTTTTATTCCGCTCTTGATTTTTATTATTACAGCAGTTTCAAATGGTGCCAATTTAACAGATGGCCTTGACGGTTTGTTGACGGGTGTAGCCGCTATTATTGGTGCAGCATTAGGTGTATTGGCTTATGTTTCAGGTAACTTCATAACGGCTGATTATTTAAATATTCTGTATCTGCCACACTCGGAGGAGTTGGTGATTTTTGCGGCATGTTTCTTAGGGTCATGTATCGGTTTCCTTTGGTACAATTCATATCCAGCCAGTGTTTTTATGGGTGATACAGGAAGTTTAGCTATTGGAGGCATAATAGCAGTTATGGCTATAGTATTAAGAAAAGAATTACTGATACCCGTACTGTGTGGTGTGATTTTAATGGAAACATTATCGGTAACACTTCAAGTATCATATTTTAAATACACTAAGAGGAAATATGGTGAAGGAAAGCGCATCTTTTTAATGTCGCCATTGCATCATCACTATCAGAAAAAAGGTATCCACGAAATGAAGATTGTGACACGATTTTGGATAGTCGCCATCTTACTTGCAATATTTACAATTATAACATTGAAGATCAGATAATGATGCGTTCAATAACAGTGCTCGGAGGAGGAGAGAGTGGCGTTGGAGCTGCCTTGTTGGCGCAGAAGAAAGGATTAGAAGTTTTTGTTTCTGACTATGGTGAAATTGAAGAAAAATATAGAAAAGAATTAGAGAACCATAATATCCCTTTTGAAGAAAAGGGACATACTCTTGACAAAATTGAAACTACAAACGTAATCGTAAAGAGTCCAGGTATACCTGATAAAGCTCCGGTGATACAATATTTTCGACTAAGGCAGAAAAGAATCATCTCCGAAATAGAGTTTGCAAGTAAGTTTTATGATGGCCAAATTATAGCTATCACTGGCAGCAATGGCAAAACGACGACGACAAGTTTAACATACCATCTTTTAAGTCAATCTGATAAGAGGATTGGCTTGGGTGGGAACATCGGAACTTCCTTTGCAAGACTACTTTTAGAGGAGCACAGATACGATTGGGTAGTTTTAGAATTGAGCAGCTTTCAGCTGGATGATATTGATTCTTTTGAATCAGATATCTCATCTATTCTAAATATAACTCCTGATCATCTGGACCGATACGATTACGATTTTAAAAAATATGGACAAGCCAAGTGGCGACTAGCAGAATCAACAAAAAATCATTTGATATTAAATCAAGATGATGATTTGCTCAAGCGCTTTGCTGTTAAAAATCCGCCGAAAGCGGAAATGCATTGGTTGTCTTCAATAAAACCGAATGCTTTGTTATCAAAGGATAGCAAGGAAGTTTTTGAAATAAATTTAAAAGGCAGACATAATACTTTTAATGCTTCAGTCGCAATAAAAATTGCAAGACTGTTTGGGTTGAATGATGCAAAAATTAAAGCAAGATTAAAAAGTTTTCAAGCGATCGAACATCGATTGGAAACGGTAGCAAAAATAAATGGTATTGAATTTATCAATGACAGTAAAGCTACAAATATTGATGCTGTAAAATATGCACTTGAAGCTATGGATGTTCCGGTCGTCTGGATCGCAGGTGGTACAGATAAAGGAAATGAATATGATAGTATTTTGCCTTTAGTCAAAAGCAAAGTCAAGTCATTGGTTTGTCTTTGTAAAGATGATAGCAAATTGCGTTCAGCGTTTGAGAATGATATTTCAGATATTATATCTAAGCATAGTATGCAAGAAGCTGTCTCCATAGCTTTTGAGCGAGCGGTAAGGGGTGATGTTGTTTTATTGTCTCCTGCTTGTGCGAGCTTTGATCTTTTTAAAAACTACGCGCATCGAGGAGAAGAATTTAAGAAATCAGTTTTTAATCTTTTGAGTGGAAGTAATTAGTAACATATACAATGGTTTAAAAGGCGATAAGTCAATTTGGTTTATCGTGTTGATGTTGGGTATTTGCTCAATGTTATCAGTGTACAGTGCAGTAGGGTTTTGGGCTAAGATGCATATGGGAGGTAATACTGAATATTATTTATTCAAGCAGATGCTCTTTATTTTAGCTGGATTTGGATTCATGTATATGGCGTATAGATTTAACTATATGTTGTATTCTAAAATCGCCCCCTTGTTGATAATGATTACTATTCCATTTTTGATTTACACACTTGGATTTGGAGTAGATATTAATGAGGCGAGAAGGTGGATAAAAATTCCTTTAATAAACCAAACATTCCAGACATCAGATTTGGCTAGATTGGCTTTAATAATTTTTATTGCACGGACTATAGCAAAGAAGCAAGATAATATAAAGGATCTCAAAGGTGCATTTATACCATTAGTTATACCCGTTGTTTTGGTATGTATGTTGATTGCACCTGCGGATTTAAGTACTGCGGCATTATTGTTTGTTACCTGTTTTTTGATGATGATCATAGGAAGAGTATCTATAAAGTATATTGCTCTACTCGCCCTGGTCGGCATAGCAGGCTTGTCACTTTTGATCTTAATCGGTACGGCATTCCCTGAGGTAGTCCGAATTGAAACCTGGATATCAAGGGTCACAGATTTTTTGAATGGATCAACTGAAGTGTTTCAAGTCGAACAAGCAAAAATTGCAATTGCTAATGGAGAGATATTTGGTGTCGGCCCGGGTATGAGCATGCAGAGAAACTTTTTACCATATGCGCATGCAGATTTTATTTTTGCGATAATCTGTGAAGAGTATGGAATAGTTGGTGCAGTTGTAATCATCTTCTTGTATATCTATTTGCTTTTTAGATGTACAGTAATGGTGACTAAGAGTCCAAAAACTTTTGGCTCAATACTGGCGATAGGATTATGTTTGAATATTGTGATCCATGCATTAAGTCACATTGCCATATCAGTCAACTTGCTGCCACCAACAGGATTAACGCTGCCAATTATAAGTATGGGAGGTACGTCTGTGATTTTCACATGTATTTCTTTAGGAATAATATTAAGTGTCAGCAGATATGTTGAAGAATATAGTGTTAAAGAAATAATTGAAGAGGAACATGCGGTTGATGAAATAGAAGCAGATGATAATCAGATAGTTGGACGCAACAATTTGAAGTATGAAAATTATTATTAGCGGTGGAGGATCAGGAGGTCATATTTATCCCGCTATAGCTATTGCAAATGCATTGAAGGAGAAGGGGGTAGAGGACATTTTGTTTGTAGGTGCAAAAGATAAAATTGAAATGGACAAGGTACCCAAAGCGGGTTACCCAATAGAAGGACTTTGGATTAGTGGATTTCATAGACAACGAAAATGGAGAAATATAACATTTCCATTAAAGTTGGTTTCAAGCCTGTGGAAGGCTAAAAAGATCATTGACAAGTTTAAGCCCGATGTGGTTGTAGGTGTAGGAGGTTTTGCAAGTGGACCCGTTTTAAAGCTGGCCCAAATGAAAAATATTCCAACACTTATTCAAGAACAGAATTCTTATCCTGGTATAACAAATAAGTTATTGGCTAAGAATGCTACTCGAATTTGTGTCGCTTATGACAACATGACAAACTATTTCGAAAAAGAAAAAATAAGAATTACAGGCAATCCCGTGAGGAAGGATTTGCTCAATCTCGATGGTTTAAAAAACGAAGCTATCAGCTATTTTGACTTAGATCAAAATAAGAAAACACTACTGATTTTCGGAGGAAGTTTGGGGGCCAGATCCATTAATGAAGCGATTGCACATCAATCGGAGTTGATACAAAACTTGAAAGATGTACAGTTGCTCTGGCAAGTGGGTAAGATATATTATGATGAATATAAGGATTCATCAATTTCGTCGCTAACGAATGTAAAGATCTTACCTTTTATTGACAGGATGGATCTGGCTTACAGTGCGGCTGATGTGATTATTTGTAGAGCCGGTGCGCTCACAATATCTGAAATCAGCTTAGTCGGAAAGCCAAGTGTTTTTGTGCCTTCGCCTAATGTGGCAGAAGATCATCAAACAAAAAATGCTCAAGCGCTTACTGATAAAAATGCTGCTGTTTTGGTTGCAGATAAAGATGCAAATGAAAAGATGTTACCAAGGGCTGTTGAACTTTTAAACGATATAGAATCTCAGAAAAGTCTGAGGGAGAATCTCTTAAAATTAGGAAAACCTGATGCGAGAGATATAATTGCTGAAGAAATATTAAAGTTAGTATAAATGGATTTTTCACAAATCAGGAAAATATATTTTCTGGGTATTGGTGGAATAGGGATGAGTGCGATCGCCAGATATTTTAATGATCATGGTGTTGAAATTCATGGATACGATCTGGTACATACAAGTCTTACCAAAAAGTTGGAGGCTGAAGGAATGAGTATTCATTATAATATAGATTCAAAAAAGATTCCAAGGGATATTGATTTGGTTGTAATGACACCCGCAATACCCAAAGATCATGATGAATTGGTTTGGCTTAACGCCAATAAATATACTGTAATGAAAAGAGCAGAAGTCTTAGGATTGCTAAGTCGTCATCAAAATACGGTGGCTGTTGCTGGCACCCATGGCAAGACAACAACAAGCTCTTTAATAACTCATGTTTTGAAATATTGTGGATTAGATATATCTGCTTTTTTAGGTGGAATTATGGTTAATTATAATTCCAATTTTATCAGTGGTAAATCGGATATCGTTGTGCTTGAAGCTGACGAATATGATCGTTCTTTTTTGCATTTAACACCAAATGTGTTGATAGTCCTTTCTATGGATGCTGACCACTTAGATATCTATGGTCACGTTGAGGAAATGTATAAGGCTTATGAACAATTGTGTTTGCAAATAAAAAGTGGAGGTCATTTGATTATAGCACGACAATGCTTATCTCATTTTAATAGTGATTTTATGGATCTTCTAAAACAAAGGTCTGTCAAGGTTTCATTTTTTGGAGAAGATTTTTCTTTTGGAGATATTAAAATTAAGCAATCACGTTATCGTTTTAATTTTCAATGTCTTGATTTTGAGAAGATATTAAACATAAAATCAGAGTTACCCGGTTGGCATAATATCTCAAATACTGCGGTGGCAATGTATGTGGCAAAGACATTCGGCTTAAAGCCAAATAAAATTAAAGAAGCAGTAGAAGATTTTAAAGGGATAAAGAGAAGATTTGAGATTGTGTATGAAGGTAATAAAGTGTTGTTAGATGATTACGCTCACCATCCTGAAGAAGTCAAGCATGCAGTGAAAACGGTTAAAGATTTGTATCAGGGAAAGAAAGTTATGGGCATTTTTCAGCCGCATTTGTTTTCTCGGACTCAAGATTTTTACAAGGGATTCGCCAAAGAATTAGCGGCTTTAGATATGATCGTATTGTTGCCTATATATCGTGCAAGAGAATTGCCGATAGAAGGTGTGAAAACAGAGATCATTTATAATCTGATTCCCAATGAAAATAAAGTATTAGTAAAAACAAACGAACTTATTAACTATATAAAAAAAGAAACTGAATATGATGTGATAATTACGATAGGTGCAGCGGACCTTGACAAATATCACGAGCAAATAATAGAGATAATAAATGGCTAAATCGAAAAAAAATAAAGGATTACATATTTCAATGCTCATAAAGCTGTGTATAGCAGCAGGCCTTATGGTTTTCTTAGCGTATTGTGTATCTGTAAGATTAACTAGCCAAGTCAGTGATGTAAAAATTACAATAGAGAAAGATAGCGATCAAAAGTATTTGATCAAGGCAAAAGAGGTCAGAGCACAATTGGCTGATATTTTGGGCTATGATATTTCTATTGCGAATCCTGGACAATTGAATGTGCAATCGCTTGAAGCTAAGCTTAAAAGAGATGGTCGTGTCAATACAGCAGAAATATACATCGATAAGCATAACGTTATCAGAGTGAATGTAAGACAAAACAGACCGATTGTTAGAGTGGAAGTTTCTGGTGGCGAGGATTTTTATTTAGACTATGAAGGACGCCGCATACCTATTACAGAATCTATACGTGTACCAGTGGTGACAGGGTCTGTAGAAAGATATACGGCTAACTATAAAGAAATAAAGAAGCATAATTTAAATGATGTTTTGTTGATATCTCGAAAAATATATGATAATGAGTTTTTATCATCATTGGTAGATCAAATAGATGTCGACAGTAATAATGAAATTGTGTTGGTGCCTAAATTAGGGAGAGGTAAAATACAACTAGGTGATGTTTCAGATATAGATGAAAAGATTTACAAGTTAAAAGTATATTACGCCAATGGTTTGAAAAATATAGGCATTGATAAATTTGATGAACTAGATCTGAGATATAAAAATCAGGTCATACCAAGAAACGTAGAATCATAACCGATTTAATTTAAAATGAAACTCTTATGGAAGGGAATTTAAATGAGAAACAAATAGCTATTGCATTAGACATTGGGACGACCAAGGTATGCGCCATTGCTGGGTACAAAAATGAGTATGGGAAGATAGAAATATTGGGAGTGGGTACAGTAAAATCAGAAGGCGTTTCTCGTGGTGTTGTTTCTAATATTGATAAAACAGTCAAAGCTATAAATGAGGCTGTTCAGATCACTCAAAAAAATGCAAAAACTAAATTTGGTCGAGTTCATGTAGGTATTGCTGGACAGCATATTAAAAGCATACATCATCATGGCTTATTGGTAAGAAATGAACCTGAATCTGAAATTTCAGAAGCGGATGTCAATAAGTTGATTTCTGATATGCACAAGTTGGTTTTACCACCGGGTGACAAAATTTTGCATGTTTTTCCTCAGGAATTTACTGTAGATGATGAAAGTAATATCGTCGATCCTATAGGTATGTCAGGTGTAAGATTAGAAGCCAATTTTCATATCATAACTGGACAAATTTCTGCCTCAAGAAATATAATGCGCTGCGTAGAGAAAGTCGGATTAGATGTAGCAGATATTACGCTTGAGCCTATAGCTTCATCAAAAGCTGTATTGACAGATGAAGAGAAAGAAGCTGGTGTGGCTTTGATAGATATAGGAGGCGGTACGACAGATATTACAATCTTCAAAGACAGTATAATCAGGCATACTTCAGTGATTCCTTTTGGAGGGAATGTGGTGACTAATGACATCAAAGAGGGTTGTACGGTCATGAAGGATCAAGCTGAAAAACTGAAGGTAAAGTTTGGTGTTGCTTTAGCGGATGAGGTGATTGACAACAGAATTATAACTATACCAGGATTTAAAGGCAGAGATAGCAAAGAGGTTTCTGAAAAGAATTTATCTAAAATAATTGAAGCCAGAGTCAGAGAGATTTTCGATTATGTGCTATGGGAAATCAAGCGTTCTGGTTATGAAAATAAATTGATTGCCGGTATTGTATTGACAGGTGGTGGATCTTTATTGAAAGATATTCATAGTCTAGCAGAAAATCATACTTGCTTAAGTACAAGAATAGGAAAACCTGTTGAGCATTTGGCACATGGATATTCAAGCTTAATTTCTAGTCCAATTTATTCAACAGCAGTAGGTTTGTTAAGTATTGCAATTGACAATTTACAATTTATAGATTATCCTGTAATGGATATTAATGATGAGGGAGAAGAAGATGGAGAGGAGAATGAAAACCCAAATAGTTCTTCAAAGTGGTATTCAAAAATATTTACTTATACCAAAGATTTTTTTGAAGCCACTCCAGATTCAGAATTTTAATTAAGAAAACAGCTAAACTCATAATTATGTTATTCGAAGAAAGAAATAATTCAATAATAAAAGTCATCGGGGTTGGTGGTGGAGGAGGAAATGCCGTTGCCTATATGTTTAGACAAGGTATTAAAGGTGTGGACTTTGCGGTATGCAATACCGATAACCAAGCTCTAGAATCAAACCCTATTCCTATAAAATTACAGTTGGGTCCGAATCTAACGGAAGGCATGGGCGCGGGTTCAATTCCAGAGGTGGGGAAGCAATCTTGTATTGAGTCCATTGATGATGTTAGAAAGTTTTTATCGGATGATACAAAGATGTTGTTTATAACTGCTGGAATGGGTGGCGGAACTGGAACAGGTGCTGCGCCGATCATTGCAAAGGCGGCAAGAGAAATGGATATTTTAACAGTAGGTATAGTGACGCTGCCTTTTAAATTTGAGGGCATGAAGAGAAGGAGTCAAGCGATGGAAGGCCTAGAAGCTTTGAAGAAATCAGTAGATTCTATTCTCGTTATTTCTAATGATAAATTAAGAGAGATTTGTGGCGACTTAGAACTTTCAAAAGCTTTTGCGAAAGCTGATGATATTTTAGCTACAGCAGCACGAGGTATAGCTGAGATCATCACTGTGCCAGGATATATAAATGTAGATTTTAAAGATGTCAATACTGTGATGAAAAACAGTGGTGTTTCCATCATGGGTTATGCAGAAGCAGGTGGAGACAGTAGAGCTAAGTCAGCTGTGGAAACAGCATTAAATTCTCCGCTCTTAGAAGATAACGATATCAGAGGTGCGCAACATATATTGTTGAATATTTCATCTGGAGATAAGGAAGTGACAATGGATGAAATAGGGGAGATAACAGAATACATTCAAGAAGAAGCAGGAATGGGTACCAATATGATTTGGGGTAATTGTACTGATGAAAAATTGGGCGAAAAATTATCTGTTACCATAATTGCCACAGGGTTTGATGAAGGTAAAAGAAGGCTGGAAGAACTGGAACGCAAAACGATAAAGGTAGGATTGGATGAGCCTTTTGATATTAAAGATGATGTTGCGATGGCGGAGAATAAGACATTGGAGAGTAATAATCCTAATGTAATTGAGTTTGATAATATTCCTGAATTAAGCCGGATTGAATATGCGAGCAACGACCCGTATGTAGAAACGGAAAGAAGAGAAACTAAAAGAGTAAACAATAAATCGCTCGAAATAGAAAGAGCAAATTTAGAAGAGATTCGTAAAACGAGTTCAATCCCTTTGGATAGTCCAAAGATTATTGCTGAGATGGAAGATATACCAGCATACTTAAGGAGAAAAGTGATGTTAGAAGATGTGGAGAAAGAAGCTGATAATGGAACATCGAAACTCAGCATTAATATTGATGATGCAGAGGGTCCACGATTTGAGAGGAATAATTCTTTCTTTCATAACAATGTGGATTGAGAACTTGGATTTCGTCTTTCATAATAATATCATGCGTCCTAGAACGCTTAGCATGACATGATACATTTCTAATTATGAGATTGGTTTATTGATTGAGTTTCCCTCGATGCAAAATCGAGGGACTTTTAAGACAAAAGCATCCCAAAGTGTTTTTATTCTAGGTCCCAAACCTGGTTTTATTCTAGCTCCCAAAATCGATTTGCGTGTGCGAGAAAGTAGTGAAGTAAACTGAGAATCTGAATCTGTAACTCAGAAGTGAGTTGCCCTGTGTTAAAACTGCACAGGTACTAACAAAGGATTTCGTCTTTTTTATAATACGCTTTTCATTTTCCGACGCTCGGTCGGAAATTATGAGATTGGTTTATTGATTGAGTAGTCCCTAGTGGAGACTAGGGACTTTTTTTCAATTTTTCAATCGAAGCTTATTTGATAGAGACAATCTTAAGTGTTTAGAAGAGAATCTGATAATTGAACCTGTATCGCCTAACCAGCGATAATTAATTATGGATTTCGTCTTTTTTATAATACACTTTTCATTTTCCGACGCTCGGTCGGAAAACATGAGATTGGTTTATTGATTGAGTAGTCCTCGGTGGAGACCGAGGACTTTTTTTTTCTGTCTTATCAATTATCTATCCAATGAGATAGAGACTCGCCTTCTATAAAAATGTTTGGTATGCTTTTGTAACTTAGAAAAGAGTTATATTAAATCTTATAGCCCTTGTCCAGTTTGTAAAGACCCACTAAGGCACCTTCAGAGTGTGACCTATGTAAATTTAGCATTTGAAAAGCTTTTATTTATCCATGGATAAATTCAGAGTTGATTCTTTTGCATTCAGTTTTTACAACTAGAGTAAATGGATTAAAAGTAATAATGGTAAATATTAAAACGTATGATCAATTCCACATTATTTATGATTGACAAGTCATTTGTCAATTATGAGATATGTTTAAAAAAGTAGAAATACAATTTATTTTTTGAATTGAGTTTTTTAGATTTAAAATCAATAATCCATTTGGAAAGTCATAGGTATTCAAACGTGCATTTTTTGTAAAATTTATTTTTTGATTGTGTATCTTAATACCAGTAGAATTATAAATTTCAATTATATCAAAATCATATTTTGCTTCAATATTAATTAAATCCGAACTGGGGTTAGGGTAAATTTTGGCAGACAATGTAGTCAAAGACTCAGTAGCATTGGTCGTACATAAAATAGTTTGCTCTTCCCTGCAGTAATGGGATAGATTATATCCTTTGGCCGCATGGAAAATAAGATAAGGTGAAAAAAATAGTCCTTGGTCAAAACCAATGCCTTCTGTTAAATTTGAGATCAAGGATAAATTTGTAGTTTTTAAGCTATATCCAAATTGATCTTTATAATCAATTTTTGTTGCGACTAATTTATTTGAAGAATCGAAAAAATCTTTGCTCAAGCATGTCTTAAGCGTATCTCCAATAGATAGGTCAAAATTATAAAGCAGAAATTCATTTGGAGTATTTAATTCTATGCAATCATTGAATCCGATTTCATCTGGAAGTAATTGCCATGAGAGCATGTAAACTTTTTTCTCATTCTCATTCTCTCTAAGCATGGATATTAGCTCTTTGTTTTGTGTAGAGATTTCTTCTTCAGGGTTAAATTCCTCAAATCGTAAGATGTATACCTTTTTGTATTCAATATTATCGATAATGGTATCTCCTTCAATTCTTACAGCGAAATTTTGATTTTCTAATTCTCCAAAGCCTTCATAAATCCATGTGGCGTTGTCTACTACCATCGGAGTATAATCTTGTGCGATAGCTAACTGGATGATCGTGCACATAGATCCTAGTACTAAAATTAATTTGTTGTTCATGATAATGTCTTATGTGTGTAGTACAAATTAAATATTATTTTATTTGAAATCGTTTTATTGCAGAATATATTTGTAGAAATGTCTTGATAGATATTGTCTTTTTCATGGTAAATATTTAGTGGGTATGCAAATTGTATTGATTATGTGTTTCCTATTTTAAATCATGGAATGATTTGATTTGAAACAGGTTGTGCTGATTGTTGAATCACGGATGACATGGATTTGATATGGATTACGCGGATTGTTTTTGTTTAAGCTAAAGCTTAAGGTTTATCTGCGGCTAACTCAAGTTATTTGATGACAACAATAATTAGATCGAGGTGAATACCTCGACCAGCGATCTTTTTTTAGGAGTTAAAAGTTGTGACAAAACCGAAACGATTTTTTTATAAAGTGAGAAATCATGTTCATCACATAATCATAAAAATCATGGTTCAGACAATTTAACAGGAATCACAGATTACGTAGATTTAAAATAGTTTACACGGATTATTGTTGAATCACGGATGGCACGGATTTGATACGGATTACGAAGATTGTTTTTTGTTTAAGCTAAAGCTTAAGGTTTATCTGCAACTAACCCAATGGGAAAATAAAGATAAAAAGATAATGAACTAGAATTGGATTATTCAGTATAGAATCTAAATCAAATACCTAGGAATTCTCTGTCTTTTAGTGCTTCGTAGATGCCCTATTCAGTAGATATTATTTCCTACTGTCGTTCATCAATTGTGATGAAAGAATTTGATTTAACATGTTTGTCAGTAGTTCTTATAAAAAAAATGTTGATATTGCAAGCTATAGAGACAAAGTATAAAAAGTCCCTTCAAATAGTTGAAGTGAGTGTAAAGAATGCCAGTTACGCTTCTGGAAGTCTCTTTTAAAAGTCCACTCTAATATTAAACTAATCCTATATTAGTTAATTCCCATCTTTAAATATGCTCATCTTTTGATTATAGAAATCAAGACTTAATGTTCGTATTTAAAAACGGAATGATCAATCAAAGGCGATCTTAACGTTAGAATCTGCATTGATTTTTAATCTCTAATTCTCTTTTTATTAATGGAGATTATTTACATGCTTTTCTCTTAGAGTATCCTTTGAATTTTGATAACAATGAGATTGCATTTCTATTAACGTTTTGCCGCATGACTTGTCAATTTGTACCTAATTTGATACACACTAGTATTTCTTAATTCTGTAAATTTAAATGCTCTCTTTTTCATAATACTTTCTATTATTTTTAAATCTGTCTTTTAAAACTCTCTTTGTTCTTCATAGTTTTATTGAATCTTCAAGTGCTATGCTATCGGTACTATAACCACTGTATGTCACCGCCATTTGTCATTAATGACCAAGCTGTTTACTATAGAGTTTGCTAATGGCTCATAAATTTTGTAATGCTTAATAATATCTGATTGAGTTTCACCATTCAACATTAAACTCATGATAATATAGCGTCCTTTATAGATTATTAAATAATTAAGACAATAGATGTTTAATGATATAGTAGCTCTTTTCATTACTCCTCTTCCTTTAACAACTATACAAGGTTCCCCTTCAATTAAGGTTTTTTCAAAAGAGTAATCATTAACATTAATTAATCCTATCTCGGATATAAATTCTTTTCCAAATTTATAATCAAACTCCCCATCAAATAATTCAAGAGCAAACTCCTCAGATCTAATATATTCAACTTCTTCTTCTGAAAATTTGCCAAATTCTTCTTCAATACTTGGGACAATGTCTTTTATCGCTAGAGTAATTGAACATAAATTTTTATTGTCTTTAATTAATGTAACTACATTTGGTCGTTTAGCTTCTTGAGCAGTCCAGCTCAATGGATATTCAAAACTTAGATCTAGACCTTTAGCTTTAGGGTGATCTAAAGTGCCTATCGTCTTTCTGTAGTTATTTAAAAATTCAAGTAATGGATTTTTATTAAATCTGTTGTTGTACTTGTTTAGTATTCCTACAAAATCACAAGTGTATTTATCTAAACCCATGATATGAGAAGTGAGAAAGTTATCTAAGTAATTATCAATGTCAAAGTCTGACATCATTTCAAAAGATAGTTCATTTTCAAGGTCATCCCTTATTTTCATTTTAATCTCACTACTAGTCAGCTTGTAGTGCTCTTGAACAATTTGCTCTATTTCATTGATAGATTGCCCATGAGCTTGATTGAATTCAATCTGCTTTACCTTTGCGATTCTTGAGTATCTTGTATTACTTTCAATAATATGATTCAAGGTTAATTCAATCCCATAAGCATAACCTATTGCTTTTCCACATTCCATTATTTCTCCATGGTTCTGTCCGGAAAGATTCATACCAATGAGTAAGGTGATTATTAGACTCAGTGTTTTCATTTTTTTGTTTTTAAAATATTTGTGAAAAGTTGACTTAAGAACTAATTGCAGTTTCGTCATTTTCTTGCTCGCTATAGTTATAGATATACCTGAGAAAAGACAAACCTATTAGTGCAACAATAATTGTGGGGAATCCTACACTTTTGCATATTGACATAGTTATCAATACAACAAGTATAAGAATGGATTTAACTGTAAATCGAATTATTAGATTCATGATATTAACTAGTTTAAATTATGTGTAATCTCAGTCAACATTGACTAAATTTTCACACTTAGTAGTATCCTAGTTAATATGTTATCAGTAAATCAAATAAATTTTACCAAGCAGTACTTAAGTTTAGTTCTAGAAGAGAACCTAATTGAACAAGAACTGAGTTTGAGTAAGCCACGTTATATCCCAATCCAATTTTTATATATTGAGAATTTATGTAGTCTTTAATTTTTAATCCGACATTTAGAGAAAGAAAATCATTGTCATTTATGCCCATCCCTAACCATACAAGATTATTCCAATACAAAGTGGCATACAAATCAATATCAACATCTCCATTTTGATTTCCTTTAATCCAAGATGTGGCTTCTACATATGTTGCCTCTGAAAAATATAGTTGATATGTCATTCGCCAGATCACTGTTGGTAATTCGACATACTCTTTGGTGGAAACCATTGATTCTAAAAAGGGAACAGAAAGTCCTGTACTTAAACCATTGCCATTAGGAAACTGCTTATGCCAAAACAGCCCTAAACCATAAGTGCCCTTTATTCCGTTTGCATATCCAGATACATTTTCTAATTGTAATAATCTTAACTTAGATTCATCTATTCCCATATTATTTAGACCAAATGAAAAACCAATAGCAAAACTTCCAAAAAAGGGATCATCAGATAAGACAGAAGCTACTCTTCCTACTATTCTGGTATTCCTAATTGGCACTTGATTATCAGATACCAAATCTAATCCAAACTTAAGATCAAACTTTCTTTCTGTATGGCGTATATAGTCTATGGAAGCTATGAACGCGTTGTCAGGGTCAGATATCTCAGTAAATTGATTTTTATAACTTATTCCAAAAGTATACTCAGCTTCTGATTGCAAAAAATCAGAGTGAAGGGATGCAGGGTTAATCAGTGTTTGGTACCTATCTGATTGTGTAAGTAATAAAATAGATTGGCCTTGGATTACATTGACAGAAAATACAATGGCAAAGATAATTCCTAAAGTTCTCATAGTTCTATCTTAAATAAGTAACGATCAATTCCAGAATCTTTACCAATAATTGAAGGTGTTTGACTTCTTCCTTTCAAATTCTTTGCTTCTTTTATAATAGCTGGAACCCTCATTTTTACATAACTGTAAGTCTCATTAAAGCTCACATAACCATCACTATTGTTATCTATTAATAAACTTTCTTTATCAGTGCTATTTATACATTCTAATAGGGCCTCAGTAAATGCTCCATTCTGCCAAAGATCATCTTCGTAAGACAGTTCACCTGGTGAACATGATAATAGCATTCTCTCTTCATCATATGTATTAGATAGTTCAAAAAGTATCTTGGATAACCTAACATCTTCAACTACTATATCCTTTGAACCTTCAACTGATTCAGACAGTGAGCCACTGTGGCATGCATCCAATAAAACAAGTTTATTACATTCTAAATTTTCAAGCATTTCAAGAACGTAATCTTCAAAATTAACTGATGTTGATTTTGGTCCAGAAGATGTGAAATCTGATCCAGCTAATCTAAATTGTCCCCCTCTACCATACGTTATCCCGTGTCCGGAAAAGAATAAAACAAGAAGATCATTACGGGCTATTTTATCTTCAAAAAGATTTTCTATTTCAATTTGCTCTAAAGTTTTTCTGATGTCTTGAGCGCTTGTATTATTTTTCTTATTGTATATTTTAACTTTTACATCTTTGTACAAACTGCCTTTTTGTTTTTTTATGGCTTCAGCAAGATCCACAGCATCTTTCGTTGAAAATTTAAGTGAATCCTTCCCGGAATATGCTACCCCAAACGAATGTACAAAGAGGTTTGGTTTCACAGGTTTATAATTAATAGTAAAGGTCTCTGACTTAGAATCGCCAACTTGTAGGCGAATATTATTTTTACCTTCCCTTAAATAAAAAGAAGATATGTATTGTGCCTTAGTGCCCCTCAAAAGAATTTCAGGCTCTTCAATGTAAAAATCAGAGTCTAATATTTCTCCGTTTATAAGCATGGCAAAATCTGATTCCTTTGTTTCAGAATCAATCTCTACCCTCAGCTTCACATTGATATAATTAAATGGATGATCAAAATATAATGATTGATATTCAAAAGGGTCAGGAGCTACCCATTCAATACTGGGTTCTTCAAAAATAATGTCATAATCAAGATTTGCAGGATTAGGACCTCCTCTACTGTTACTACTATTATCTTTGAATTCTATAATTTTCTTTGTGGTTAATTTATCAGCATCTTGAAGTTGTTTCCAGTCTTCTTTAAAATCTAAAAGTTCTACAGTTAAATCTTTTTTGATTCTACTAATCCTAGTGGCTTCCCAACAATGTACATTTATATTCATTTCTGAAGATTCATATATTGAACCTGCCATAAATACAAAACTAGCATTGATAGTGTCTCCCGGTTCTAAGTATCCTACCTCAAGTCTATCTTTGAGCACTTTTGTCTTATCTGGGAAATATCCTCGGAGGTATGTTTCTGTGGCAGCCAACTCACCTGTATTTGTAATTGTAAGTTCTAATTCAGCAGTCCTTAACCTCTGCAATGGCATGCCGCTTGGAATTTTGAAATTATAATTTGAAATCTCCAAATTTGGTCGTGGCTTTCTTTTGGATTCAAATTCAACCATTATAGAATCTATTATTCGTTCCTGTCCATCTAAAACATTGTAGGTAACAGAATTAATACCTGAATCTGCTGACTCATCTACATTTATCGGAATTCCTATGACTTTACTTTCATTAATTTGTAGTGAACCAATAACTATACTTTCAGGCATAGACACTTTAGAAATAAATTGCTCTTCGCTAATCCTTAAATGAAGACCTGAAATCCTCTTATCATGAGTGTTGTGTATAGCTAGACTTAAATTTGCAGATTCTTCAGCATCACAATAGGCATCTTTGTTTTCATTATATATGCCTAAGTTATCTATGCTTATTGAATTGTGTCCTATTGGAGAAAAATAAGATGTTCTGGGAATGCGTTTTATATATATCTGATCACTAGACAAGCCTGAACCAATACTTCCTGCTATAATCAAGTCACCATCAGACAATTGCTTTATCACTTTTCCAGAATCTTCATAATGGCTCCCAAAAGAGTTGATCCCTTTACCCAGGTCTGTAGGTGTAGCTTTTTCTGTTAGACTATGTAACCATAACTTATGCCGTCTAGCTCCATATAAATGTCTATTTGAATGGCCAAATAAATAATACTTGTCATCATTCCCGACTATAAAATCTGCAATCCTATCATTGGTCTTTGTTGCATACTTGAATTCAGACGTTGTATCATTATCTAAGTCGTAATGTAGTAAATGTAAGTCTGCGCGTCTTGAAAATTTTGATTTGCATAAGATTGTGAATCTCCTATTTGAATATTGAAATTTTAATGTTGATTCTTCAAAGGATACTACATCACTGTGTCCTTCTTTCACATTGCTATAATTCAACTTAATTATTCTAGATTTAGAATCATTGCTGAGCAGTATATAGATATCATTTCTCCTTACAAGAACATCCTTAAGCGAATACCCGTTTATGTCAATGGTTCTTTCCCACAATTTATCACCTTGCTCAGATAGCCCTAGTAAGTAAGGTTTATTTTTTACATTTCCGGCACACAGCAGTGTTCCGTCATGCAGTCTTTCAAGATCTTCTGCAATACCTAAATTATTAGAGATATATTCCCAGAAATAACCTTCATTACTATGATTGAGAATCCATAAATATTTTTTTCCTTTGACCTTTTTATAACCTCCCGTGATGACGCCATCAGTTAATGAGGCTATATTGCAATTTGAATTTACTTTTCCATAATCACCTTCTAATTTTTGAACTACTCTTCCTTGTTCATCTAGCCTTATGGTAAAAACATCAGAAGCGTTTCCAATACCATACTTGTTAACAGTAACCATTATCTCTCCTGTGCAAGTCTCATATAAGTCAGATACGACTTCATTCTGAAAGCCTCCTAACTTTCTTTCCCAACCTATTTTATTCTTCTCTGTAACTAAGAATAAAGAGGCTAAACATAGACATATGGTTATCAGGATCTTCACTAGCTAGGTTAATCTTTTCTTAGTATGAGAACGTAATCTTTAATAGTCTGTGTGCCGTCATTAAATTCTAGAACATAATAATATTTTCCTTCAACTAAAAGTGAACCTGTATTAGTAGTACCTGACCAATCCATTTTATAATCTTTTGAATTGTAAACAACATTGCCTAATCTATTAAATATCGTCA
>ENA-ORXM01001104-ORXM01001104.1-marine-metagenome-genome-assembly--contig:-NODE-1104-length-39793-cov-4.383976_pt1 | contig 39793 bp, 34 predicted proteins | sample MGYA00237867_ERZ511480 | MGnify/ENA primary metagenome ERZ511480 (study PRJEB26309, sample SAMN06266103) | marine metagenome | isolation source: Algal blade | place: United Kingdom:Sidmouth, United...
ATGTGGCTAGAAATGGTGGAGTAGCTCACCCTAGAAACAAAACAATAGATATAGCATTGAATTATATTGCTTTACTTACCTTATACTTAGCAACAGAAATATTTGTAGAGCTCGGAACCAAAGATGCCGATGAAAAGGCAATTGGGGTGTATGCTGCTTATGGGGCGCTGGTTTATGCGACGCCCCTTTTGGGTGGCTTCCTAGCTGATAAAGTGATGGGTTTTCGGAGAGCGATTATTTTAGGGGGCGTATTGATGGCGATTGGTCATTTTGTGATGGCAATTGAAAACGATAATGCGCTTTATCTTGCTCTGGGTTTTCTTATTATGGGCAATGGGTTTTTCAAGCCCAATATTTCCAGTTTTGTCGGTGATTTATACGAAGAAAAGGACATTAACAGGGATGCTGGTTTTACCATATTTTATTTAGGTATCAACTTAGGAGCATTTTTTGCACCACTTATTTGTGGTTATCTTGGACATAATTATGGCTGGCATTATGGATTTGGACTTGCGGGTATTTGTATGTTATTCGGACTGATTCAATTTATTTTTGGTCAAAAATATCTCATAGGAGTAGGTGATTATTTGGGTAAATCTGAAAAAGCAGAGGATCGCGAATCATTGAAGCGACCGTTAACCAAAATTGAAAAGGATAGAGTAATTGTACTAATAATATCCTTCCTGATGGTAATTGTATTTTTCGGCGCTTTCGAACAAGCTGGAGGCTTAATGAATATTTATGCCATGGATTATACGGATAGAATGTTATTGGGATGGGAAGTGCCAGCATCGTGGTTTCAGGCCGCAAATGCATTCTTTATTATAACCCTAGGAACAACTGTTGCAGGCTATTGGGCAAAACGGAAGTTAAAAGGAAAAGAAGCATCCTCTCTATTTAAAATGATAATGGGGCTCGTTATTATGGGTACGGGCTTTTTGTTTATGACGGCCGCAACAGCTCAATACCAAAGCACAGGTTCATCTGCTATGTATTGGTTAGTTTTGGCTTATTTGTTTCATACCGTGGGTGAACTTAGTTTATCACCTGTATCACTTTCTTTTGTCACGAAATTAGCTCCTGCAAAATACGCATCTTTAATGATGGGACTCTATTTTGCGACTACAGGATTTGGAAATAAACTAGCAGGTCTTCTGGGTGAGTCCGCATCACAATTCGGCGAATATAAGGTGTTTACGGGAATTGCGATTTTCTGTATTTTATTCGGGATTTTAATCCGTTTATTTTTCAAAAAACTAAAAGCTTTGACGCATGGAGCTGAGGATAATGAAAGAGACTTAAAAGATGTCGAAACCTTGCCGGTAAACGAAGTGCATTAGATTATACTTTTAATCAAAATAATAAGCTCCCTTTTCACCAGTTGCGTGAAAAGGGAGTTTTCTTTTTGAACAAGTTTGTTTCCACCTTTTTATATAAGAGGTATAGTTACTACCATCTGCAATGATATATTTTGGTTTTAGCGTAGTAATTGCTCTTTCAAGATTCAGTTTGGGAGATTGGGTAAGAATGAGATAATCAACAGGGGTTTCTTCATTTGGGTATACACTAAGACTATCAATAACCAAAACGGTCTTATCCTGCCACAAATAGCTGTTCTGAACAGAGGAGTAGGAAATGTTGGAAATTCGCTCGGCAACGCTGTAGTCCTCTATTATGTTAGCTAGTCGCGTGGTGTCATGCGTGAGGACAGCTACAGTTCTTCCGTTTTGATGTATGAGCGCTGTATTCTTAGTTTGATGAGCAAGAAATAACAAGCTGTTTTTCGAGGTTTGGTAGTTGGAGTAAAGCACCCATAACTGGAATCCTATTACTAAAGTGGCTAGTGCCATGATTTTTTTAAAGTTGGGACGGGTCAATAGAATCACGCAGCAAAAGATAATTCCATATGCCAGTATCATTTGAATAGCATCAAAAGAGATGTTTTTAAAAATAAAAGCTTCCTGTTGGGCAACCCAGCTTATAGTCCAGTTCATCCAGCCGATCAAAGTGTCATAGATAACTACCAAAAAATTGGGTAAAGCATCTATTAAGGCAAGCAAGATTACTAGAATACCCATTCCCAGAATAACTCCTAATGCCGGGACAATTAGTAAGTTGCTAATAAAGAAAAGGCCTGGGAATTGGTGGAAATAAAACAAACTTATGGGTAGTACGCCCAATTGTGCAGCTATACTAACGGATAGCAGTTGCCAAATCTTTCGTATAATTTTGTTCTTTGGAAACCATAATTTTTGTAAAAGGGGATAGAGCCAAACTATGGCTAAGACGGCTGCGTAGCTCATTTGAAATCCTACCTGAAAGATGAGCTTTGGATTTATAACCAACAAGATGAAGAACATGGATAAGGCTAGAATATTGAAAGTATTCTTAGGTCTATTCAAATACATACTATAGGCTACAAATGAAAACATGGTAACAGCCCTTACTACAGATGCAGATAACCCGGAGAGTAGGGCAAAACCCCAAAGTAAAATTACAATTAAAATAAGTTTTAGGGTTTTGCCTCTTGGAAGTCTCTCAACAGGTGTTAAAAGAAATTGTAATAACAGTAGTAGAATACCAATGTGGAGTCCTGAAACGGCAAGAATATGAACCGCTCCCGCGTTCTTGTAATCGGTATAGGTTTCTTCGGAGATATCGTTTCGTTGTCCAAGAAGTAAAGCTTGTATAATACTCAATTCATCCTTTCCAAAATTGGCTCTGCTAAGCTGGGATATAATGTGGGAACGGGCCTTTGAAGCTCTACCGAAAATGGTGGCCGCAGGTTTTTGTATTTTAATAAAATCTTTTTTATCTAATTGGAACTGGTGTGATATACCCAAATCTTTCAAGTATAGCTTGTAGTTGAATTGATGTGGATTTAATGGAGCTTTTATTTCCATGGGAATAGCAGAAAACATCAATTCATCATCTACTTGGAGAGTTTGGTACGTTGAATCTTTTGCAAAACTTAATAGTACCTTGCCTTCTGCATGTCTACTATTCAGTTTCTCTACTTTAGCCATATACCGATTGGAAAAAGAAGTTGATTTTAATACTCCTGAAACCTTTAAACGCCAAGTGTGGTTACTGGAATAATCATGGTTGAGGTAGTGGTCTGGATTGTTTTTGGGGAACGATAGGGATACCGCTAAAACTCCGATAAAAAAGGTAGTAAGAATAGTTAGGTAGCCAAAAATAGGAGATTCGTTTTTTTTATCCACGAAGCGTAAAATGCCCAGGGCAAGAAGTGGAGTAAGACAGGCAAATAGCGTATATTCAATATCTAAATTAGAATAATTACCGACTATAATACCCAAAATTAGAACTAATGTAAGTTTGATGGGTATAAAGCGTAGCAGCTTCATTTAAAGAATGCGAGTGGCTTTTATGAATGCACTGCTCCAATATCCTTCGCGCAATGAGGAAACCATTACCCCTCTGGAAGACGATGCATGAACAAACTTAATTTCATTGTTTTTTACGGAAACGACCATGCCCACATGATTAATACGTTTACTACGTTTACTTGTTTTAAAGAAAAGTAAGTCCCCTTTTGCAACACTGCTTTTTCGTATAGTTCTGCCTTCTTCGGCCATATGGTATGAGGTGCGAGGAAGTTTTATGTTATTTTCTCCAAAGGCAACATAAAGAAGTCCAGAGCAATCCATTCCCTTTTTTGTGGTTCCTCCATATTTATACCGCGTTCCTGAGAATTTTAAGGCAGAATCAATAACATCATCAGCTTTTGAGCGTTTGGCAGAAGGGCGTTTTCTAACAGGAGCACGTTCTCTGTGGGGAGTATTGGTACGGGCGGCAACGGTAATTTTGCGAGGTTGTCTTTGCGCGGCCTTCTTTTTTGAGGACCCACAGCTTGCAACCAAGCAAATAAGCATAAAATATAGAATCTTGCGCACGGGCAGAATAGATTGGATTTCGATTTTCAAAACTAATTAAATAATCTTTAAAGAAATATGGGCCTTTAAACTGCCTAACTTATTTTTTTGAAGTTTCTACTATCCAGGCATCAACCAATTCTTCAAGAATATTTAAGGGTAAAGCTCCGTTTAATAGAACTACATCATGAAATTCACGAATATCAAATTTATCGTTCAATTTGGTTTTAGCCTTTTTCCGAAGCTCCAGAATTTTATTCATCCCCACTTTATATGCCGTAGCCTGTGAAGGCATAACAATATGGCGTTCTACCATTTTAACAGCATCACTTTTAGCGTTTGGAGTGTTGTCCACGTAATAATCAATACCTTTTTCTCGAGTCCATTTTTTGGAATGTATTCCCGTGTCAACTACCAATCTGCACGCACGCCACAGCTCCATAGCAAGTCTCCCAAAGTCGGAATACGGGTCGCTATACATACCCATTTCTTTTGGGACTTTTTCGGAATATAAGCCCCAACCTTCAATATAAGCAGTATAACCGCCCATTTTTCGGAACATAGGAATACCTTCTAGCTCTTGTGCAATAGCAATTTGCATGTGATGGCCAGGAATACCTTCATGATAGGCCAAGGCTTCCATCTGGTAGTTGGGCATTGCCATGATATCGTACATATTTGCATAATAAGTTCCCGGACGGGATCCGTCTATTGCAGGTTGTTGATAAAATGCCTTGCCCGCTGCTTTTTCCCTAAAAGGCTCAACTGCTTTTACTATGATTTCGGCTTTTGGTTTGGTTAGGAAAAGTTCATCTAACCTACCCTTCATGCTGTCTATAATCATGGTAGCTTTTTTCATGTAGTCATCCCTACCTTTTTTACTATCAGGATAATAAAATTGCTTGTCGTTTTTCATGAAGGTAAAAAAGTCCTGTAAACTCCCCTTAAAACCTACCTTGTTTTTAATAGCTTCCATTTCCGAATGAATGCGTTCAACTTCGGAAAGGCCCAACTCATGTATTTCGTCGGAGGTCATATTGGTAGTGGTAGTTCTGGCCAGTGCATTATTGAAAAATGCATCGCCGTTCGGAAACTTCCAGGCTCCATCATCGCTATTTGCCCTTTTCTCCTGTTCTTTTAAAAAGGAAATTAATTTTTCGTATGCGGGTTTTACGGAAGATACTAAAGCCTTTTCCGCATTTTCAATCAATGTATTTTTTTCTTCCTTGGTGATATCTAAAGCATTCACCTTTACTGAAAAATCTTGTAATAGTGTACTTTGTTTCTTTCCAGTTTCAAAAGGTTCTCCTTTTAAGATGTTCGTGCAGGACTCCAATACTTTTGGAAAAACAAATTTTGGCAGCATAATACCTGCCGCTTCACGTTCCTTTAGTGCTATAATGGTTTGGTCAAAAAACGTTCCAACCCCATTTAATCTTGAGACATATGCTTCAGCATCGTTTTTGGTGGTTATTTTGTGCATGTTGATTAAAAACGAAGGAACCTGAGAATGAATTCCGAACATCTGGTTTACGGGATAATTGTACAAGCGATATTGGTAATCCTCAATTTCATTTTCAAAATGTTGCACTGCCAATCTGTAGCTTAATTTTGTTGGCTCGTCTAGAGAATTGATTTGGGTAGAGTCCTTTAAAAAAGCCAAACGTGATTTGCTGCGCTCCAGCTTCTCCTCTTCAGCGTTCTTTGATAGGTCGTCCCATTTGTCATAATCGGTCTTATCACCTAAGTAGGTTTGTGTCATTGGCGATAATGCAACATCTTCATCCCATTTTTTTTGAAACCAGTCGTTCAGTGCTTTGGAAGCACTTGCTATTTCTTTAGGTGAAACTGCTTCTTTTGTATTGTTCTCTTCCTTACAGCCGGTAGTGATTAGGATAGCGAAAATTAGGGTGATCGTACTGATTTTATAGGTCATAAATAGATATTTTCTGGTAATGAAGTTATTAAAACTCAGCATTTTTAACAATCAATTCGGCAGCTTTAACACTGGCGCCTCTGCCTCCGAGTTTTTTCTCGAGCTCGTCATAAGCCTGAATTTGTGCTGTGCGGACCGGTCCTTCCAGTATATTCTTTAATTCGGTTCTAATATTAGTCGTGGTCAAATCATTTTGAATAAGTTCTTTAACTACCTCTTTCTTCATGATGAGGTTTACAAGCGAAATATATTCAAGCGTAATTATTCTTTTGGCAATCTGGTAAGATAGCCAGTTGGCTTTATAGCAAACTACTTGGGGAACCTTAAAAATTGCGGTTTCTAGCGTAGCGGTACCGCTAGTGACCAAAGCTGCATGTGAAATACTTAGGAGGTCATATGTCTTATTGGTAACAAAACTAACATTTGGATTCTTAAGAAAAGGTTCGTAAAAATCGTGATCTAGACTTGGTGCTCCGGCGATGACGAATTGATACGCGGTAAAGTCTTTTACTACAGAAAGCATTAAAGTAAGCATCTTTTGAACCTCCTGTTTCCGACTTCCGGGTAATAGTGCGATAATTGGTTTTTCTGTATCCAAGTTATTGTCCGAACGAAATTTATATCCGTCAACAGTAGTCCTGTTTTCTATGGCGTCAATAAGAGGGTGGCCTACAAAATTAACTGGGTAATTGTGTTTTTTTTCGTAAAACTCTTTTTCAAAAGGAAGTATAACGTGCATGGCATCAATATCTCTTTTGATATCTGAAATACGCCCTTCTCTAGAGGCCCAGATTTGTGGCGATATGTAGTAGTTGGTTTTAAAACCATGCTCTTTGGCCCATTTAGCAATACGAAGATTAAAACCGGAATAGTCAATAAAAATAATAATGTCCGGTTGAAATTTTTGAATATCGGCCTTACAGAATTTAATGGCTTTGGCAATCGTGCCCAGATTCATAAGTACTTCCAAAAAGCCCATAAAGGCCATTTCTTTGTAATGTTTTACTAAAGTACCCCCAGCTTTTCGCATTAAATCACCGCCCCAGAAGCGGATATTGGCATTAGCATCTTTTTGACGTAGGGCTTTCATAAGGTTGGAGCCATGTAGGTCACCAGATGCCTCTCCTGCTATTATATAGTATTTCATTAGAAATCGATACAGTTTATATCCGTCCTTTTTAATGGAGAACTTAGTAAGAACACTGCTTGTATGTTCTCATCTGCTAAAATTACGGATTAAAAAACTTTATAGTAAAGAATGGCTAAAGCAGTTAAAATGGTTGCAATTAGAACGCCTTTTGCCCTATTGTCTCTTCTAATACGCAAAAATCCAAAAAATGCTATTAGGTTAAGAATAGCACCCAAGGCTAAAAGACTGCCAATATGACCTTGTTGTACTGCTGCCTGAAAAGTTTCATTTATGCCAAATTCCGAGAACAACAGAATGTAGAGTAGGGTACCAACGGTGTTTGCTATAATACCCACAATAAATCCGATGGCAAGTTCTTTTTTAACGTTCATGCTTTTCAACTTTATTCAGTGCTTTTTTGGTGGTGCAAAGGTATTCTTCTAAGATAAACGGTAAAAAATTATTCAAATTGCCATCCGTTTAATTGTTGAATGGCGTGGTGTGCGGTAAGGTCGAATTGAGTGGGTACGATAGATACATAATCATTGGCTAGGGCCCATTCATCAGTATCTTCTCCATTATCTAATAATTCAAATTTACCGGTAAGCCAATAATAATCTTTACCTGCAGGATTGGTACGCTTATCAAACTTCTCTTTCCAATTGGCACGTGCTTGTCTACAGATTTTAATGCCCTTTATATCTTCTTTTGGTGCTTTAGGAATGTTTACGTTTAACACGACACCTTTTGGAATGCCGTTTTCCAATGATTCGCTCACTATTTTCTTGATAATTTCTTCGGCTTGACCAAAATCGGCATTCCAAGAATAGTCACAGAGTGAGAACCCTATGGCGGGAATTCCTTCTATTCCGGCCTCTATGGCAGCACTCATGGTACCGGAATAGATTACATTAATAGAGGAGTTAGAACCATGGTTAATGCCGCTAACGCAAATGTCTGGCTTTCGGTCCAGTAGTTCCTGCAGTGCCATTTTTACACAATCTGCGGGTGTTCCACTACAGCTATACTCCTCTGGGGCACCATGCGTCTTATCAACCACTATTTTATTTGCATGTAGCGTATTGTCTATGGTTATAGCGTGTCCTTGTCCGGATTGAGGGCCGTCTGGCGCCACAACAACAACATCGCCCAGTTCTTTCATATACCTTATTAAAGCTCGCATGCCTGGAGCTGTAATACCGTCATCATTCGTTACTAAAATCAAAGGTTTTTTCATGCTGAATACTTTATAGAGCAAAAATACGTTTACAGAACACAACGACCTAAGTTCGTTTAACAAAAAATTAGTGTATCTGCTCCAAAGGTGGCATGGTTTTTTCAGTATCTTAGGGAATTCATTACTTTTAAGTGTGAAAATCTCAATCTTCCCCAAGATTGATTATAATAAAAATTTTGAAAATATATATATGAAAAGGAATCTTGCCTATTCTCTTTTGGTAATGCTAATATCGGTCGCTTCGTGCAGTTTTACCAATAAGTCTTTTGAAACCGACGATAAAGATAAATTACTTTTAGACCTAATTACTTATGTACTTGAAAAAGGTCATTATGAACCTAAAAACATTAACGATGATTTTTCGGTAAGTGTTTTTGAGGATTTCATTGATGTTTTAGATCCTACAAAGAGATATTTCTTGGAAGAGGATATCAATGAATTTGAGCAGTACAAGTTTCAGCTGGACGATCAAATAAAAAGTACGGATATTTCTTTTTTCAATTTGGTTTACGATAGATTGGTACAACGTATGGATGAGGCTAAATCTGTTTATAAAGAGGTTTTGCAAAAACCATTTGACTATAGTAAAAACGAAAGTATCAATATTGATTATGAGAAAATGTCTTTTGCTGCTTCTAAAAAGGAGCTGAAGGAGCGTTGGAGACAACAGCTTAAATATGCAACTTTAGGAACTTACGACTCCAAAATGAAAGGTGTTGAAAGAGGTGATGTTGTTGCTGGAAAGGATGGCGACAAAAAATCTAAACCTCTGACGCCTAAAGAAGCTGAAAAATCGGCAAGGTTGTCTACCCAAAAAACTTTGGATGAGTTTTTTGATTTTGTAAACGATTTGGAACGTAAGGATTGGTTCGTACAATACATTAATACTATAGTAGACGAATTTGATCCCCACACATATTACTTTGCGCCAGATGAAAAGGATAAGTTTGATACGAGTATGTCCGGTAAGTTCGAAGGTATTGGGGCACGTTTACAGAAAAAACCTGAAGGAGCTAAAATCGTAGATATTATTTCCGGAGGGCCAGTATGGAGAGATGCTCGCTTAGAAGTAGGAGACCTTATTCTTAAAGTAGGTCAAGAAGGTGAAGAGCCAATTAATATTGTAGGCATGCGCTTAGACGATGCTATCAAATTGATAAAAGGCCCTAAAGCAACTATTGTGGAACTAACGGTTCGTAAGATAGATGGTTCCTTAGATACCGTTCAGCTTACAAGAGATGTTGTTGAGCTAGAAGAGTCCTTTGCTAAGTCAGCTAACATTATCAAAAGCGATGAGAAATTCGGTATTATTGATTTGCCCAAGTTCTATGTTGATTTTGATGATTATACAGAAAGAAACGCGGCTACCGATGTTGCAAAGGAAGTAGAAAGATTAAAAGAAGAAGGTGCCGAAGGTCTTATTATAGATTTAAGGGACAATGGAGGAGGTTCCTTGAAGACTGTGGTTGAGATGGCAGGTCTTTTTATTAAAGACGGACCAATAGTTCAAGTACGTTCTTCGGGAAAAGGTAAAGACGTTTATGATGATAAAGATGAGCGTATACAATGGGATGGTCCATTGGTGATTCTTGTAAATGAATTATCTGCTTCCGCTTCGGAAATCTTAGCTGCCGCAATGCAGGATTATAAGAGAGCTATTGTTATTGGTAGCAAGCAAACGTTTGGAAAAGGAACCGTACAAAATGTAATTCCTTTGGATAACATTGTAAGAAGCAATGACCATGGGGATTTGGGTGCTATTAAATTAACCACGCAGAAGTTCTACCGTATTAACGGTGGGTCTACCCAGTTAGAAGGTGTAAAAAGTGATGTGGTTGTTCCGGATAAGTATAGCTATATTGATTTAGGTGAAAGAGATCAAGCAAATCCTTTAAAATGGGATAAAATTTCTCCAGCAGATTATAAGCCTTGGGGAGGTTATATAGATTACGATCAGACCATTGCAAGCAGTACTAAGAGAATGGCCAATAATCCACAAATTAAATTAATCGAGGAAAATGCCAAATGGTTGAAGTCTGAAAGCGATGAAATGGAAATTTCGTTAAACTATGAGGCTTACCGTGCCGATGAAAAAGAGCACAAGAAAAAAATGGATTATTTCAAAGCTATTGGCGAGTATGATTCAAAATTAACTTTCGGGTCATTGAAATATGAAGAAGAGCTTTTCACTAAAGATTCTGTATTGCGTGAAAAGCGTGACAGATGGCACAAGGCTTTGGCTAAAGATGTCTATGTAGAAGAAGCGGTTAATGTTCTTGAAGATTTAAAGAACAACAGTCTAGAACACGGTAAAATAGCCGCTGTAAAAGGATAATAAGAATAATAGAATATAGAGAAGCCCTGACGCGTTAGTGTCAGGGCTTTTATTTTTTGATATGGAGAGCAAGCCCGGGTTTCGTATGTTCCCGAAATTGGGTGAGCAATAATTTTATTTTTGAATCAATATAGCTTTGGCAAAAAGGCTTTTCAGGATTATTGTAGTAGTAATTGTGGAACTGAGTTAAAGAGGGTCTGAAAGCATTGAACGGAAGCACCTTCGTGATCAATATTTCATTAAAACTTGGTTGTAGTTTTTTTAAAATAGCTTTTGCTTTCTTTCTCTGTTCATCAGAAAATGTATAGATGGCAGATCGGTACTTTTTCCGCATACTATGCTCAGAAGTGCTCTTGTGAGTACGCAAATGTATTTCAATTAAAGTTTTTAAACTGATGGTAATCGGTTGGTAATGTACTATTATAGCTTCGGAAAATTCATTTTGCTTCCCTGTGGATGATACAAAACCTTGTTCAACTTTATCAACACCATTTATAGATTGAAAAACGGCTTCAGTACACCAATGGCAACCTCCACCTAAAGCTATCTTTACCATAAATGTTCTATGTTTTAGTTGTAATATTTAATTTAGTGCTGTTAGAGTGTAAAAATAAAAAGACCTGCTGAATAGCAGGTCTTTTACATCGCGAAAATAGAACTGTAGCGCCCAAATCATGCTACAGTTTTTAGCGTAGGTTGAGTATGTGTGTTTTCGGTTATTGAATTGTTATGTTCGTTAAGTCTTTTATTTTGTACGTAAGTAACATATAAGGCTACTATACATAGTACTGCGGCTATTCCGTTGCCATCTTCGGCAAGAAGGTGTGCAACAATACCAAAGGCAAGATTTAAGAAAAATCCGGCGTAGGCCCATTCTCGAATCCAAGTGCTTCTATTGAAAACTAGGACGGCTATTCCCATTAATTGGGCGCCTCCAAGTACAGATATAAGATAAGTAGGGTATCCTAGTTCTTGAAACTTAACAACAATGGCTTCATAGTTAAAAATAGAATTAGCTACGGCATAAATAATAGCCAATGAGAAAACAGTAAGTGCAATACGGTAATAAAGTTTTGTGGTTTTCATAGAAATGGGTTTTAAGATTGTTTGGTAAAATTACTTTCTTAAAACCCATTTCTTGAACTCAAGTAGACCAATTACCGTTACCTGTAGGTGAGCGGTAAAAAACTAATTATGAACTAGTTTGAGGCTGTTTTAACTTGTCTGCATGCATCTTTCTTAGCTTTACAAGTTTGGGCGTTATAACGGCACTACAGTAACCTTGCGAGGTATTGTTACGATAATAGTCCTGATGATATTCCTCTGCATCGTAAAATACAGGTAGGGGACTTAATTCAGTAACAATAGGCTCCTCAAAGTAGGATGCAAGTTCTTTTATTACCGTTTCGGCAACAGTTTTTTGCGTATCGTTATGGTAATAGATAACGGAACGGTATTGGGTTCCAACATCACCACCTTGTCTGTTAAGCGAAGTAGGGTCGTGACTCGTCATAAAAACAATCAATAAATCTTGATATGAAATTATGGAGGGGTCAAAAGTAACTTGCACTACTTCTGCATGACCGGTAAGACCGGAACATACTTCCCTGTAAGTAGGTTTACCAGGAGCTGTACCGCCGGTATAGCCAGAAACTAGTTTCTCAATACCTTTTATTTCCTGTAAAACTGCTTCTATACACCAAAAACATCCACCACCTAGGGTAGCTGTCTCTAAATTATTATTGTTCATCTGTAATGCTTTCTTTTTGTAATTGCATTGATTCTGAATTTATACAGTAACGTAATCCGCTCGGTTCCGGGCCATCGGGAAAAATATGTCCCAGATGGGCATCGCAAGTATTGCACAAAACTTCTACTCGCACCATACCAAAAGATGAATCTTTATGATATTTAATAGCATTTTCCTTTATAGGTTGCGTAAAACTGGGCCAACCAGTACCTGATTCAAACTTAATGGTTGAATCAAATAATGGAGTGTTACAGCAAATACAATTATATTTTCCTGCATCATGTGCACTACATAATGCGCCCGTGTGCGCTCGTTCGGTACCTTTTTCCCGGGTTATTCTAAACTGCTCTGGAGTCAAGATTTCCCGCCATTCGGCTTCGGTCTTTTCAACCCTTTTGTCCGGTTCTGGATTTCCCTTTACACTAAAACTGATTACATCTTTCCATGTAAGCATATCTTTCCTTTCTTTTACACTAATTTGTTACATACGAATAGAAATACAAAATAAATACATTGTATGATATGAAATGTGCTTATTTGTCGAAATTTTTAGCTTTTACTTACATTTGACATATGAATAAAAATTCCAGAAATAAATTTATATATTCTTCATTGATGCTAGCTTGTATAGCGGGCTTTTGGTTGTTTGAGAATTTTTATACACCGGACACCTATTCCCAAAAAACGGATGACGGACCTAAAACTTCAATTGCTACTAATTTAATGCCCAGTTCTACAACGGGAGAAATAGTTGAGCATAGTCATTATACACTTTCATATAACGAACCTTTTGAGCAGGCCGAATGGGTAGCCTATACATTAAAGAAAGAGCATCTGACCCATGATGACCGTAAAAGGCCCTATTTTATTGAGGACCCAAATGTGCGCACAAAATCTGCGGATTGGCGCAATTATAAAGGATCAGGTTATGATAGAGGGCATTTATGTCCCGCAGGTGATAGAAGGTTTACGAAACAGGCGTATAACGAGACATTTTACACTAGTAATATTAGCCCGCAGGACCGGGAGTTTAATGCCGGTGTTTGGAATGAACTGGAAATGCAAGTGCGCTTATGGGCGAAACAGTATGGTGAAGTTTTTGTGGTTACAGCAGGGGTTCTAGAAAGAGGATTAAATGAGATTGGAGAGGAGGATGTAGATGTGCCCAAATACTATTATAAGATAGTAGCTAGAGGAAATGGGAGCGATATGAAGGTTTTGGCCTTTCTAATGGAAGGTAGACAGAGTTCTAAACCATTAAAGCAATTTACGGTTCCTGTTGACGAAATTGAAAAGCGAACCGGAATTGATTTTTTCCAGAAGCTTCCAAAAAAGCAGCAAGACCAATTGGAAAGTAGAATTGATACGGGAAGCTGGAAGTTTAAATGGTAATTAGGAATAGGTTATCTAAATTCCTTCTTTTAACCGGTTTGCATCTAACTTTAAGAAAATAAATAGTAACGCAGTAAAAAACAAAAGTCCCGATCCACCGTAACTAAAGAAGGGTAGGGGAATACCGATTGTAGGCAGTACGCCTATTACCATGCCAATATTTATAAAGTAATGTATCAATAAAATTGATATCACTCCGTAGCCATACATTCTGGCAAATCCTGTTTTTTGACGTTCAGACAAGTAAACCAGCCTTAATAGTAAAAAAGTAAATAGCAGTACAACTGTTGCTGTACCTAAAAAGCCCCATTCTTCACCAACGGTACTAAAGATATAATCTGTATGCTGTTCAGGAACAAAATCCCCTTTTGTACGTGTGCCTTCCAAAAATCCTTTTCCGAAGAAACCACCGGATTCAATTGCTTTTTCAGATTGGTAGGTATTGTAACCAATGGTCTTTCTGATTTTTTCCAGTTTTGCAGGATCTTTCTCTAATCGTAACCAAAGTCCAAAACGGTCTCTGTGGCGTTGCTCAAAAACATTATTGAATACAAAATCAACAGAGAGCGAAAATAGTATAGTAAGGATGACAGTAATGGCCATTGGAATAATGGGGACTTTGAATTTTTTCTTTTTCAATAAGAAGAAAAGTATTAGGATTAAAGCGATACCTATGGTAATCCAAATAGTACCGAACATTAATGTTGTTACAAACACAAGAATGGCAAAAAACGCAATCCCCAAATAGTAAAGCGGTAGTCCTTCCCTAAAAATCACAAAGCTTAAAGAAAAGAAAACCAAGGCACTACCGGGATCTGGCTGTGGTATAATCAATACCGCAGGAATCAATATGATCAGGAATGCATAGAGTTGGTCCTTATTTCGTTTTATATCCGTTTGTATGTCACTAAGATATTTTGCTAATGCCAGGGCTGTGGCCACTTTAGCAAGCTCAGAGGGCTGTAGGTTAAAAAATCCCAAGTCATACCATGAAGTAGCCCCTGCAATGGTTTTTCCAAATACAAACAGACCTAGCAATAGCACCATAGATATAATATATAGCACACTAGAGAAACGTTCGTAAAAATTAGCTTCCAGAGCCAATAGTATTATAATAGATGCAAAGCTGGTAAGAATAAAGAAAAGTTGCTTGCCATGTAGTGTTCCAAAATCGAATATAGAAGAATCACTTTCGGAAAATGTACTTGAATAAATATTTACCCACCCAATAGTTAGTAAGAGCACGTAAAATAGAACAGTAAGCCAATCAAGACGTTTGAGGACACTTTTACCGGTCATAAGTTATTGTTCTGATTGGTTTTCCGCTTTATATTTAGTTGAATGCTTGCTCCAATCGTATTCGTTTATTTTGAATTCCTTACCGCTATAAGGTTTGGCGTATTCGTGTTCCAAAGTTCTTTCCAGCATTCTTTTTTCAAGATCCGTGCGAGTAATTTCTCTTTTAATGTATTTTTCAATCATTAAAGAGGCAATATGACCCGCATATCTAGAGCCGTAATATCCATTTTGAATATACACAGCAATAGCAATTTTTGGATTGTCAACGGGAGCAAAAGCTACAAAAACGGAGTTGTCCGTTAATTGCGTTCTAACGCTATCTATTTTAACGTAATTTTCCACCGTACCTGTTTTGCCGGCAATTTCAATATCAGGAATTTGCACGTATCTGGCTGTTCCTTTATGGTACACATCTGCCATGCCTTGTATCACAGGTTCAAAATGTCTTTTATCAATGGTGGTGTACTTTGGCTCTACAAAATCTGGAATATCAATTTTTTTACCATCAACTTTTTTAAGAACATGGGGTGTAAAGAAATGTCCTCTGTTAGCTATTGCGGCCGTCATATTGGCCAACTGTATAGGGGTTACATTTACTTCTCCTTGACCAATAGCATTGGAATATGTGGTGGTAGCGGACCATCTTTTATCTCCAACTCCATACCACTTGTTATAAAGATCCGTACTGGGGACACTACCGGGTCTACCGGTATAAAGGTCAGAACCTAAATACGATCCAAGACCAAAACTTTTTACGTGCTTTTCCCAGGCATCCATTGCTTCACTGTTAGAAGGGAATTGCTCAAATATCTTTTTATAAGCACCTACAAAATAAGCGTTGCACGAAAGGTATATTCCGTTATTCAAATTTCTTGTTCCTCCTCCGCAATGGCAGCCCTTTTTATGCCTTCCTATGAAGAAGCCATGGTGACAGGTAAATGTTGTAGAAGGTGTTATTGCGCCTTCTTGTAATGCAATCAATGCGTTAATAGCTTTAAAAGGTGAACCTGGACTTTTTTCAAAAGAAATAGATCTGTCGAATGTGGGTTTTGAGATAGAATCGTAATGTAATTTGCTATAATTGGCAGACCGCTTTCTACCTACTAATAGAGATGGGTCATAGGTAGGGCCGGAAATCATTGATAATATTTCACCTGAAGAAGGTTCTATAGCAACAATTCCTCCCCATTTGCCAACCATTAATCTTTCGCCGTATTCTTGTAGCTCCTTATCTATAGTTATATTTATTTCATAACCTTGTTCCGGTAATGTGTCAAGTGTACCGCTTTTATAAGGACCAATGTCTCTGTTAAAGCGGTCTTTCTGAATGTATTGAACACCTTTTCGGCCCCTTAAAATATCTTCATATACCTTTTCAACTCCTGTACGACCGGTAAGTTCACCTTGAACGTAGTAAGGGTTCTTAGCTAAATCTCGTTCGTTTACCTCACTAATATATCCTAAAACATTGGCAGCGCTATTGGTATCATAATACCGTAAAGAACGCTTCTGAATATAGAAACCTTTGTAATGACGCATCTTTTCCTGAAGCTTGGCATAATCCTCTTTGGAAAGTTGGGGTACAAATACAGAGGGAAGTCTGGGGGAATAAATTCTAGCTTTTCGTAATTCCTTTTTAAATTTCTCCTTATCGATTTTAAGAAGTCCACATAGTTCTAATGTGTCTAGTTCGCGAACTTCACGAGGAATTACCATGACGTCATACGCTGGGTCGTTACCTACTAAAAGCTTTCCGTTTCTATCATAGATATAACCGCGCTCAGGATAGTCATAAACCCTTTTTATTGCAGGGTCTTCTAGAACCTGATCAGGCGAGAAGCTGAAAATCTGCAGATAGGAAAGTCTACCGAGAAACGTAATACCAATGATTACGATTATGGAGGATAATAACAGCTTTTTCATCTTAGATGAAATTTTATATTTACGAAGTTTATACTTTTTTGCTTTCTACTCTTTTCGAACACTGAAAAGTGAGCCGAATAATAAGCAAAGAATAAGAGTTGCGGCGCCCGTAGCCAATACTTTCTTCAAAATTAATAGGAAATTGTCCAAACTAAAAATTTCCAGGGTAAAGAAAACAAAGTGATGTACTATAATTAATAACGCCAAATATGTAATTTGTTGTACCCTAGTGGTGTTACTTAGTTTAAAACTTTGAAATTCAAAATTCACGCCAAAAACAAATCTCATAATGGCAGGCCTCATATAGGCTATAGTAATTGTAGAAGCCGCGTGAATGGCCATGGTGTCCGAAAAGAAATCTATGGCTACACCTAATAGAAAAGCAAGCCCTATAAAGGCCGCTCTATTCTCTTTGATTGGGTACCAATACAGAAATAGAATATAAACCATTGGGTTTATAAAACCAAAAAAGTTTAATTTATTGAATACCAGTACCTGTACTAGTACCAGTAGTATAAAACGAATGACATTTAAGAAGTAATAGTTACTGACCATTTGTCTCCGTTTGTTTTTCTAGTTCTAAAATCTCTTTGCGGTAATTGTTTTTAATGATGTAAACATTTTTAATATTCGTCATGTCATTAAAAAGAGCCACATCTATATTGTAAAAACTTTTGGAAGTATTAAGGTCAAATTTCCGTATGGTTCCAATAGGAATATTTTCAGGGAAAATACTGCTCATACCACCGGTAACAATAGTATCGCCAATAGTTAAGGGTACCAATCTTGGAATGTCAACCAGTTGTACCACATTAAACCTTTTCATGTCCCATACTAAAGAACCAAAGTGATCCGTATTTTTAATTTTAGCGTTAATATTGGATTTTTCGTTCAAAATAGACTGTACAGTGGCGAAATTATTGGAGGTATTTTCTATGATGCCTAAAATACCTTTGCTGGTTATAACACCCATGTCAGGTTCAACACTGTCATTTCTGCCCTTGTCTATAGTAATATAATTACGAGGGTCCGCAAAGCTGTTTTTAATAACTTTTCCTATTGAAATGGTATACGTAAGAAAAACGGAATCTAGTGCTGTGCTATCTATTCTTTCTTCTTTGTTAAACAATAGCTTACGCAAGTATTCATTTTCTTGCATAAGTTTTTCGTTCTCTTTATCAAGACCAAAATAGCTGGAAACATCATTAGAGGTATCTAGAATATTTCCCGTCAGCCAATTGGACGAGTTAAAGAAACGCGACTGGTGATACGAATGCGATTGAATCGTAAATCCCAAAGAAACCATCATCAAAAAGACATAAAGAAGGAAATTCTTATATCGTATGATAAAGTTGATGATCTGCTGCATTCACTATTAGATTTGGTGAAACCTGTGAAGCAATTCCGAATGGAAATAAAAATTAAAACCTTTTGAAATCGCCCCGAAATCTGTAGGTTTTATTTGATAAGGATACTCTTGTAGCGCTCTAAGTTCTTAAGTGCTATACCTGTACCTCTTACTACGGCTCGTAGCGGGTCTTCTGCAATATATACAGGTAGGTCTGTCTTTTGTGATAATCTTCTGTCTAGCCCTCGTAGCATAGAACCACCACCGGCCAAGTAAATACCGGTATTGTAAATATCAGCGGCCAATTCCGGAGGCGTCTGCGAAAGGGTCTCCATAACGGCATCTTCTACACGAAGAATAGATTTATCCAATGCTTTTGCAATTTCACGATATGAAATCTGAACTTGCTTTGGCTTTCCAGTTAATAGGTCACGACCCTGAACTGATTTTTCGTCAGGTGGCGTCTGTAAATCCTCGGTAGCCGAACCAATTTCAATTTTTATATTCTCAGCGGTTGCTTCACCAACGTAAAGGTTGTGTTGCGTACGCATGTAATAAATAATATCATTTGTAAAAACATCACCTGCAATCTTCACGGATTTGTCACAAACAATACCTCCTAATGCTATAACGGCAATTTCTGTAGTACCACCTCCTATATCTACGATCATGTTACCTTTTGGTTGCATGATATCAAGACCAATACCTATGGCTGCTGCCATTGGTTCATGAATTAAGTAAACTTCTTTGCCATTTACACGTTCGGCAGATTCCTTTACCGCACGCATTTCTACTTCTGTAATACCAGAAGGAATACAGATAACCATTCGTAATGCTGGAGGAAACCATTTTTTCTTTAAAGCAGGGATGTTCTTGATGAACATATTGATCATCTTTTCAGATGCGTCAAAATCTGCAATAACCCCATCTTTTAGCGGACGGATTGTTTTAATGTTTTCGTGGGTTTTACCCTGCATCATGTTCGCTTCTTTACCCACGGCAATAATCTTGCCTGAGATACGGTCACGAGCAACAATAGACGGGCTGTCTACAACTACCTTGTCCATGTGAATGATAAGGGTATTCGCCGTACCTAAATCGATGGCGATTTCCTCTGTCAAGAAATCAAAAAATCCCATTTGTAATCTGTTTGGTTATGTTACTAGCTTGATAAGGGGTGTATTTCATCGACAAAAGTAATGAAATTAATGCTTGAAATGACGTGTGCCCGTCATAACCATAGATACGCTATTTTCATTACAGTAATCGATACTCAATTGGTCTTTTATAGACCCGCCCGGCTGTATAACGCTAGAAATACCACTTTTATTGGCTATTTCTACACAATCTGGGAAAGGAAAGAACGCATCGCTCGCCATTACGGCTCCTTTAAGGTCGAAATTAAATGATTTAGCCTTGTGAATTGCTTGGTTCAGGGCATCTACCCGTGAGGTCTGACCGGTTCCGCTGGCACATAATTGTTTGTTCTTTGCAAGGACAATTGTATTGGATTTTGTATGCTTACATAGTTTGGAAGCAAAAATCAAATCTTCTAAATCTTGTTCAGAAGGTTTGCTATCGGTTACATATTGCAAATCTTCTAAAGTATCGGTTCTATGGTCTTTTTCTTGAAGTAATACGCCATTTAGACAGGTTCTAACCGTCATTTCCGGCATTTTTACTTCATTCTGAACTAAAACAATACGATTTTTCTTGCCTTTCAAAATCTCTAGGGCATCATCTGCATAACTTGGTGCAATGACCACTTCGCAGAACAACTTATGAATCTCCTCGGCAGTTGCCTTATCAATCTCTTTATTACTGATTAAAACTCCTCCAAAAGCTGAAACAGGGTCTCCTGCCAATGCATCTACGTAGGCCTGGTGTAAAGTACTACGCTGTGCCAGTCCACACGCATTATTGTGTTTTAAAATGGCAAAAGTAGGGTCGTCATTTTTGAATTCAAGCATTAAATTTACTGCGGCATCAACATCTAATAGGTTATTGTATGAAAGTTCTTTACCATGTAGTTTATTGAACATGGCATCAAAATCACCAAAAAAGAATCCTTTTTGATGTGGGTTTTCGCCATAACGCAAAACCTTGCCATTAGTCTCGCTAATTTTTAAAGCTGCGAGATTGTGGTTTTTGTTGAAATAATTAAAAATAGCAGTATCGTAGTGAGAAGAAACATTGAAAGATTTTGCAGCAAAACGTTTGCGGTCTTCAAGGCTTGTGCTTCCGTTTCCTTCTGAAATCACATTTAAAAAGTCTGAGTAGTCTTCCATAGAAGATACACAAAGTACATCTTTGAAGTTTTTTGCCGCGGCACGGATAAGTGAAATTCCACCAATGTCAATTTTCTCTATAATATCTTGTTCCGGTGCACCACTGGCAACCGTCTTCTCAAAAGGATAAAGATCTACAATTACAATGTCTAGCTGAGGAATTTCAAATTCTTCCAGTTGGGCAACATCACTTTCGTTGTCTTGTCGGTTTAAGATTCCACCAAAAACTTTTGGGTGCAATGTTTTAACTCTTCCTCCTAAAATAGAAGGGTAACTCGTAACATCTTCCACTGGCACAACATCTACGCCAAGTTCTTTTATGAATTTTTCAGTTCCACCGGTAGAGTAGATGGTAATACCGAGTTCCTGAAATTTTTTGATGATTGGTTCCAATCCGTCTTTATGGAATACGGAAATCAGTGCAGAAGAAGCTTTTTTGATGCTCATTTTAATAAGATGTAGTTACTAAGTTAAAAAGACATGCAAAAGTACTTTTTTTGAAAGAAAAAACTACCTAGGTTATTAACAAAACTGCTAAAGTTTTAAACCGTTTTGTGTCAAATAACACGGGGCAGCATCGATAAACGGTATTATAAAAAACTAAAAATCTAATTAAGATGAATTATAATACGTAAATTTTGGCCACTTCAGTGTTTACGAACTCTAGAAAACGTTCGTCTTCTTCAGTGAATGGGTCGGGCGTATTTGAGTCGATATCAATCTGACCAACATTTTCTCCCTTTATGAAAAGAGGGACTACAATTTCTGCTTTTACGGTAATGCTGCATGCTATATAATTATCTTGAGCTTGTACATCTGGCACTACAAAATTTTGATTGGACACGGCTACTTGTCCGCAAATTCCTTTTCCGAAAGGTATAATGGTGTGGTCCGTAGGTGCGCCAGCATAAGGACCTAATTTAAGCTCCTCCTTGTCTCCGTTTTTAAAGTAGAATCCTACCCAGTCATAATGAGGTACGGTTTCTTTAAGAAGTTTGCAAAGGTTCTGAAGGCGTTCGTCTACGGTTAAAGAGGAAGATTTAAGTATGGTGCTAGTTTTGATTCTTAAGTCGTTAAACATGCTAATTTTTTATGCAAAAATAAACTATTGAAAACAAAAAAAAGGGATGCCGAATTAACGACATCCCTTTGCAATATTTTAAAAATATATTATGGCTGTATTTTTACATCAAAAACGATATAGTCGTCAGCGTTAAAACCACTTTTTACTTCTGTAATTTTAATAAGGCCTTTTTTGCCGTAGTTGTCTACAAATTTAATAACATCGCCAACATTCAAACCATTTACATACTGAAAGTCAAAAGTTTCTTCCTCAATTTCATCGTTTATTTGACCTGATAATGTAATGGCATCGAACTCTGCAACAGTTACAAAAGATAGTTCAAAATAGGTATTGTTTAAGGTTTCTCCTTCTGCTTCTTCGTCTGCACTTGCTTCAAAACCTTCTACATCAAAATTAAATACTTCTTTGTACTTGGCAGTTGATGCTAATGAAGCTTTATCTCCATTGGTATAGTAGTAGCCAAAATCCCAAAATGCTCTAAATTCTGGTCCGTCTGTGATATTGTAAACAGTTTCGTTCAATAAAGAGAAAAATGTTTCGGAATCGCCATCTTCTCTAGGAGCGAATAGTTTAATGTCTGTAAAAGACCTTGCCTCGGCCGCTGGGTTGGTTCCATTACCAACCTTTACAGTAATAGTACCTACACCTAAAGCTTTTCTTTTTGTAGGATCTCTGAAATCTCCTTTTCCGGTCGTTGTCCAGAATTGGTAAACAATCTCTCCATTATCAATATCTGGAACAGGAAGTTCAAAAGTGAAGTCAATGGCTTTCTGCGTATCTCCATCTAAATCAACAGAACCATCGCCTTTTAAAGCTTTTGTAAGGTCTTTACCTTCTATGTTGAAATTGTTAAATGGCATTTCTCCGCCACCAGATATGTTTTGAGTAATATATAATCTTTTTTGATTTGATTCAGATGTATAAATGATACGCCCTGGTACAGTTGTGCTAACTTCGCCAGAGGCTTCGGCAAACAAAACGTCGCCTGAAGAGTCACTGTCGTTAATTATAAGTGTAGCAACGGTTTCTTCATCTGTGTCGTCTTGTTCTTCATCGCCTATGGGTGTGTCAAACACAGAGCCATCGTCGCTACTACAGCTAGATACCATAAATGCTAGAGCAAATACTGCAAAACCTGATTTTACTACTGATCTAATATTTTTTTTCATTACTAAAATTTTAAGTTCAATGTGGTTAGTGAATCGGATGTACTGTAAGTTTAATCCGTCATGTGATAACTCAAAAACCGACCGATAAGTATGTGAAAGACGAAAAAAAATGTTAAAATCAAGTATTTCCCTGTAAATATTGGTGTGCAGACTGTTTAATTTTATTGAAATTCAGCTGTTTTGATTACTAGTGCCCTAACTAGGTTTGTTCAAAAAAATATTAAGATGTTGTTAAAAATGAACAATTTGAATGCCATTTAAGGCGTTTAAACAAAGTTGGCGTTTTTGGGCTTAGCTGATTGAAGAATTAATATGTAATTTTGCTTCAATGAAAAATGTGTTACATAGAATAGTTTCTCTAGTCATGGCTGTATTGCTTTTGACAACTACTACCTCTTGGAAAGTAGAGAAGCACTATTGTATGGGTCACTTGGTAGATGTAGCCTTTTTTGGGGAAGCCCAGGATTGCGGTATGAGCATGACTTTAGATGAGGAAATAGAACCCTCGGTTGAAAAAATGTCTTGCTGCAATAGTGAAGTAATCGCTAAAAAAGGGCAAGAAGATGTTAAGCCATCTTTCAATGATTTTGAATTAGATCAGCAGGTTTTCTTGGCAGCCTATGTCTATTCCTTTATTGACTTGTTTGAAACAGAGGTTCAAACACATTCTAGCTACACACATTATCTTCCACCTAAAATCGTCAAAGATATACAGCTTCTGGACGCTGTCTTTTTGATTTGATGTTTTATCAATTTCTTATGGTTTTGCATAAAGTAGTTCCTTGTTAGACAAGGTCTATTGTAGCGGTTACATTTTTATGTTTCCTGATAGTTCTACTTTGTGTTTTCGGTTTTCAGATATGAATTACCGATGAATAAAAGTTAATTGATAAAATGTTTCATCAAGAAAATGAATAAATATATAATAGTACTTATTTCTGTAACGCTACCATTGCTGTCATTCTCACAAGAGAAAATAAAAGGGATTGTCTTGGAGCAAGGTGATTCCAGTAAAATGGGTATTGCAGGAGCCAACGTGTATTGGATGGACTCTCAAATAGGAGTTGTAACCAATATGGATGGAAAATTCACCATTCCCTATAAACAGGAATTCAATAAATTAATCATCAGTTATGTAGGCTATGAGTCCGATACGCTTACGGTAGCAGAGCCCAAAAGCATTCGTGTAAGTTTAAAGCCTTCAAATGAATTGGATGAAGTGGTTGTGCAACAAGAGCGGGATAACATTCAGAAAACTTATTTCAGTCCACAGAATACAGTAACCGTAAATAGCGCGGAGCTGCTAAAGGCGGCCTGTTGTAATTTGGCAGAGAGTTTTGAGACAAACCCTGCGATAGATGTAAATCTTTCAGATGGATTAACGGGTACGAAACAAATACAAATGTTGGGACTTACCAGTCCATATTTGATGATTACTCAAGAGAATATCCCTATGGTTCGTGGTGCTTCGCAGGCATACGGGCTCACATTTACACCTGGTACGTGGATAGAAAGTATTCAGATTACAAAAGGAGCGGGCAGTGTCGTGAATGGTTATGAAAGTATCTCAGGTCAGATAAATACGGAATTGGTAAAGCCGCTTACGGATAATAGAGTTTTTATAAATGGATATGGGAATGAAAATGGTAGGTATGAGCTAAATACTCATTTCAACAAAAAGCTATCTGAAAAGTGGAGTACGGGACTTTACATACACGGAAATAAAAGGACCCAAAAAGAAGATGACAATGGAGATGGTTTCTTAGATGCTCCATTAGCAGATCAGATAAATGTTATGAACCGGTGGCAGTATCAGGACCCAGAAAAAGGATGGGTTAGTTTTTTAAATATCAGGTTTTTGAATGATGAGAAACAAGTGGGGCAGGTAGATTTCAATCCGGATACCGATAGGGTAGATAATAATAGGAGAATATTTAGTCAAGCCGAAGTGCTTTCTGTAGGCGAAGCCGGTACCCCAACCCTGAGCGAAGCCGAAGTGTGGGGTAGTGAAATCAACACCCGGCGTTTTGATACATCTATAAAATTGGGCTATGTGTTTCCCGAGTTGCCTTTTCAGAGTTTTGGTTTTCAAACTTCCTATAGTATGCATAAGCAAGATTCCTATTTTGGTATAAAAACGTATGATATTAATCACGAAAGTATCTATACTAACCTGCTTTTTAATTCCATTATAGGCGATACCCGTAACAAGTTTAAGACTGGATTTACATTTGCATATGATGGATATGATGAATTGGTGAATACAATGGATTATTCTAGGGAAGATAAGTCTGTAGGGGCGTTTATGGAATATAGTTATGAGAATCTAGAGAAAGTAAGTTTAACGGCCGGTCTTCGGGTGGACAATCATAATAGGCTGGGTACGTTTGTAACTCCGCGTTTCCATATACGATATACACCCTGGGGAATGGGAAGCTTACGAGGTTCTTTTGGTCGTGGAAAGCGAGCGGCTAATATTTTTGCAGAGAATCAACAGTTGTTCGCATCCTCCAGAGAAATAAAAATTTTAAATACAGGAGGAGATGTGTATGGGCTGGAGCCCGAGGATGCATGGAACTATGGTGTAAGTTTTCTCCAAGGATTTAATTTTTTAGACCGGAAAGGGAGTATTACTATGGATTACTATATTACTGATTTTAAGAACCAAGTGGTCGTAGATTGGGAAAACCCCCAAGAAGTGTCATTTTATAACTTAGATGGAGATAGTAAGGCTAATAGCTTTCAGGTTGAGGTTGATTATGAACTTTTGCCAGGTCTTGATATACGAACGGCATATAAATATTACGATGTATCTACGGATTATAAAAGTGGTAGCCAGCAAAAACCACTGCAAGCACAGAATTTGTTTTTTGCGAACTTAGGTTATAATACCAAAGCAAAAGATAATGGGGCACAGTGGAAATTTGATTATACCTTACATACCTTAGGAAAAAAAAGGTTGCCCGATACCAGTGGTAATCCGGCGGGGTATCAAATAGATGAATATTCATCTCCTTATAATCATATGAATGCACAAATAACAAAAGTGTTATCGAATACGTTTGAGGTCTATGTAGGAGGTGAGAATTTATCTAATGTTAAACAAGACAATCCTGTGTTAGGAGCGAATAATCCTTTTGGCCCTAATTTTGATACCACAATCATATATGCACCAATAATGGGCAGAATGTTTTATGGCGGATTTAGAATAAAAATATAATTAAAACAACTAATAATAATATATATGAAAACTTCAATTTTATCAATTGCAATGACCTTCTTTACGCTTGTAACGTTTGCTCAAGAGAAGAATAAAAAGATGACTTTTGATGTTAATGGTAAATGTGCCATGTGTAAGGAAAGAATAGAGGAGGCCGCGCTTAATGTAAAGGGTGTGAAATATGCTTCTTGGGATATACCTACGCATCAATTATCCATAATAATGGATGAGCGTAAAACTGACCCTATGAAAATTAAAACGGCGATTGTTGCTGTGGGTCATGATACCAAAGAGTTAAAAGCAACGGAGGAGGCGTATAATAGTGTTCATCCTTGTTGTAGATATAGGGAAGATAATACGGATGATGGCGCCAACCATTAGATTTAAATACCTTAAAATTAGGGTATGAAGGTGGTTTGTTCCCTTTTGGGAAATGGCTGAAATATTTTAGTTAATTATTTCCCAAAGGAAATATCACGAATCAGAAACTAATCTACCTTAGATTAGTTTTATTCAATACTCCAAATTATGGCACAAGCAAAAAATGCAGGTAAATCATCTGCTAAGCCGTTAGCAGCGAAAGCTGGTAAAAAGGCTGCTCCGAAAGCTGCTCCTAGAAAGAAGTAGTTGATAAGCCCGGTAGGGTTTTAACATTGGACATGAAAACCACCTTCTGTACATAAAGAAGGTGGTTTTTTTGGTTGGTATAAGAACAAAAAAACCGCTCTTGAATTTTCAAGAGCGGTTTAGTATAATAATAACGACAGTACCAATTATTTAAATTGGCTGTGGCGCCAGGGCACTACATCATGCCTGGCATTCCACCACCACCACCCATAGGAGGCATTGCCGGAGCATCTTCTTTAATGTCTGTCAAAGCACATTCCGTAGTCAAGATCATACCGGCAACAGAAGCTGCATTTTCCAAAGCAACACGAGTTACTTTCTTAGGATCGATAATACCAGCTTTGGTCATTTCAACATATTTCTCTGATTTTGCATCATAACCGTAATCTCCTTTACCTTCAAGAATTTTAGCGATTACTACAGAACCTTCACCACCTGCGTTAGAAACGATTGTTCGTAACGGAGCTTCAATAGCACGGGCAACGATTTGTAGGCCAGTTGCTTCATCTTCATTTTCAGTCGCAACTTTAGCAAGAACAGATTTAGCTCGTACTAAAGCAACACCACCACCAGCAACAATACCTTCTTCAACAGCAGCTCTTGTAGCGTGCAAAGCATCGTCAACACGGTCTTTTTTCTCTTTCATTTCAACTTCAGAAGCTGCACCTACATAAAGTACGGCAACACCACCGGCCAATTTGGCCAAACGCTCTTGAAGTTTTTCTTTATCGTAATCAGAAGTAGTAGTCTCAATTTGAGATTTAATCTGATTCACGCGAGTTTTGATGTCTTTAGCAACGCCACCACCGTTTACAATAGTAGTATTGTCTTTGTCTATCTGCACTTTTTCACAAGTACCCAACATATCAATAGTTGTATTGTCTAAAGAGAAACCTCTTTCTTCAGAAATAACCGTACCGCCAGTTAAGATTGCTATATCTTCTAACATTGCTTTTCTGCGATCACCAAATCCTGGAGCCTTAACAGCGGCAATTTTTAAAGAACCTCTTAATTTGTTTACCACCAAAGTAGCTAATGCTTCACCATCAACATCCTCCGCAATAATTAAAAGTGGCTTTCCAGATTGAGCAACTGGCTCTAATACTGGAAGTAAGTCTTTCATTGAAGAAATTTTCTTATCGAACAATAAAATATAAGGACTTTCTAAATCCGCTACCATTTTTTCTGAATCAGTAACGAAATATGGAGATAGGTAACCTCTGTCAAACTGCATACCTTCAACAACATCAACATAAGTATCCGTACCTTTAGCTTCTTCTACGGTAATTACACCTTCTTTACCAACTTTGCCGAATGCTTGTGCGATCAAGTCACCAATTGTTTCGTCATTGTTGGCTGAAATAGAAGCAACTTGCTTGATCTTTTCAGAAGAATCACCAACTTTTTTAGATTGTTTGACTAGATTTTCAACAATAGCTTCAACCGCTTTGTCAATACCTCTTTTCAAATCCATTGGGTTTGCGCCGGCAGCAACATTCTTAAGACCTTCTTTTACGATAGCCTGTGCTAAAACGGTAGCAGTAGTTGTACCATCTCCGGCAAGGTCATTGGTTTTAGAAGCAACTTCTTTTACCATTTGAGCGCCCATATTCTCTAATGGGTTCTCTAATTCAATTTCTTTTGCTACCGTAACACCATCTTTGGTTACTTGTGGGGCGCCAAAAGATTTACTTATGATTACATTTCTACCTTTTGGTCCTAATGTTACTTTTACTGCATTTGCCAATGCATCAACTCCTCTTTTCAGGCCGTCGCGTGCATCGATATCAAATTTTATATCTTTTGCCATAATAAATATTAGTATTTGTTTCCCACCGGAGTGGGCGTATTTAAATTAATCTTATGCTTTCCTTGATGTCGTTCCTTTTAACAGGAACAGAAAGGAAATTATATAATAGCTAAAACGTCACTCTCGCGCATCATAAGGTAATCAACGCCTTCAAGCTTAAGCTCAGTGCCCGCGTATTTCCCATATAGAACAGTATCACCAACTTTTACTGTCACTTGCTCGTCTTTGGTTCCAGGTCCAACGGCAACGATTTTACCTTGTTGAGGTTTTTCTTTGGCAGTATCTGGAATGTAGATACCTGATGCTGTTTTGGTCTCGGCAGCCATAGGTTCAATAAGGACCCTATCCGCCAATGGTTTAATGTTCACTTTTGCCATATTTTTAGTTTTTAGATTGAAAAATTATATTCTCGAATGCTAGTGGGCAGAAATTATGCCATTACATGAAAACTGACACATTGTTAAACCAAAAATGCCAGCTTGTCACTAAGCTGGCATTTTGTATATGTTAATTGTAGTTTTATAAACTATCTGCAGGCGTACTGGCCGGTGCAGGTGTCTGTTCTGGCAGTGCTTCCGGTACAGTTTCAGGAACTACGGTTTCAATACCATCTCCATTTAAAAGTTTAGAGTCCGTGTCAGTAAAGTTTCCTTTAAGCGCAACGTTAGAAGCTAAGATTAGAACAACAAGTAAAATAGACAGGGTCCATGTACTTTTGTCTAAGAAATCTCCCGTCTTTTTAACACCACCAACAACTTGGCTACCACCGCCGCCAAAAGAGGATGACAATCCGCCTCCTTTAGGGTTTTGCACCATAATTACTAATATTAGTAAAAAGCAAACTATAATAATAAGGATTAAAAAAATTGTAAACGTACTCATAATGCCTTACTTATTTTCTTGTTGTAATTTTTCTACCGCTTTAATTCGGTCTGCAAAGAAACCACTTTTTTCCGGATATTTCAAACTTAAAATTTTATAAGATTGAATGGCTTTTTTATACTTCTTCTGTTCCAGATACACCTTGGCTAAAGTTTCTGTCATCAGTTCTTTCTTATCCAGGGTAACAGAATTTTCAATCGCTACTTTCTTGACTTCTTTATTAGGATTGATTTTTGGATTTTTTTCAATGAACTTGTCAATCAGGTCAAACTTTTTTCTTTTTAGAATTTCTTCTTCTAGCGGAAATTCAATAGGCTCTGGCTCTAATTCAATAGCTTTTTTTACAGGAGTTTCTTCGTTATCTCTCTTAACGGATTTAACTGTTGTGAGTTGTAGCCATTCTGCAAAAGAATATTTTTCTCTTTTAGTAAAAGGTAGGGGTTCTCCCAATTCTAAGTTTTCAGAAGCTTTTCTTTTAGCTTCTGCTATTTCTTCGTCAATTTTTGGGTCTTTTGACCTAAAAAGTTGTGGGTCTAGCAGTTTGTCCGCATCTGCAGGTGATAATGGAATTGGAGCAACCGTAGTGCTATCAACTTTGTCTGGAACGGCAACTTCTTCAATATTAATTTCAGTATCAACCAAAGGAACCGCCTTGCCTGATATTTTATCTGCAATGGTATTCTGTAAAAACTCTTTAGAAGTAATGAAGTCAAAAAGAACGTCCCGATCGGTAGTGTAAGCGGCCGTTACTTTAAGCGCATTATTATATTTGAAGCTATTTAGATTTTTCAAACCTTTTAGGTGAAGTGCGTGAGCCGCTTGAAAGTACGGATACTCTTTAAGTACATCTTCCAATTGCTTGGTTTGAAGTGGGGAGACCACTTTGTCCGGATGTTGTAAAAGGTATGTAAAATCTTGTACGTTCATTCTCTAATGTTACTAAAAGGTATATGGTTATATTGGTTTATTATAAGTTAGAGGGTGTCTTACCAATCTGCCAAAGATGCGTTGAAAATGTCTTGTGTTATCCGCTCAAAAATGGTTTCTAGAGCTTCAGTCTTTACAGAAGATAATTGGGAATTTGCCGGATAATCATAAAAAAATGAGAAACGTTGTTCAAAATCCGCATCTTCTTTGGTTTTGTTAAAAAAACGCACTTTTACTGCCATTGATAAGCGGTTTTGTGCAGCAGTTTGTTGGGCCGTTGCACTCATAGGAGATATACGAAATTCTACAATTTCACCTTCATATAATAAATCTCCGTTGGAAGAGGTCAAATCAAGACTGGTCTGGTTTAAGATACGGTCTTGCAGTGCCAATGTAAAATCTCTTTCTAAGCCTGGTTCAAAAGTAGAACCTGGATTTTGTGTTGCGTAATTTTGAAAAGTAGGTATGGTAAAGGTGGTTGCAGTACCTACATTACCACCCGTAAAATTATAAACACCGCAACCATTAAGAGTTAGGATTAGAATTAAACTAAAAGTTAAATATACGTTCTTTTTCAAAGTTCTATTTTGTTAGTGGTGGGCAATGGCCTGCTATAAATCGTATTGTTTTATTTTACGGTATAAGGTACGTTCAGAAATACCGAGTTCTGCAGCAGCAGCTTTTCGTTTTCCGCGGTTGCGTTCCAATGATTTCTTTATAAGTTCTACTTCCTTTTCTTGTAAAGATAAGGTTTCTTCTTCTTGGATTTCTTCGGCAAAATGATACTTGTCCTCAACAGAAGGTTTAATAATGGGTTTTTCCGCTCGTGGTTCTGGTAATTGTAAAACTTCCATAGATGAGCGTTTCTCTTCCTCTAATTCCTCTCCATTATCACCATAAATTTTTCTGATAAGGCCTTCATTCTCCTCTTGGACTTTTTCACCATCATTATTTTTCATCAACTCCAAAGTAAGTTTCTTTAGGTCGTTTAAGTCACTTTTCATATCAAAAAGCACCTTATAAAGAATTTCCCGTTCGTTGCTAAAATCGCTTTCAGCTTTCTTTTGTCCTATTACCGCTGGTAAGTTGGAGTTGTTTGAATTGGGAAGATATCCGTTCAGGGTAGACCAAGATACGCTTCTACTTTCCTCTAAAACCGATACTTGTTCTGCGATATTCCTTAATTGTCGTATGTTTCCCGGCCATCTATATTTTTGTAAAAGGTCTACGGCGTCATCATCTAAGCGAATGGTAGGCATTTTATACTTCTGACCAAAATCCGAAGCAAATTTTCTGAAAAGCAAATGAATATCTCCCTGTCTTTCTCGCAATGGCGGAATATTTATCTCAACAGTACTTAATCTATAATATAGGTCTTCCCTAAATTTTTCTTTTTTAATGGCATCGAACATATTTACGTTCGTTGCCGCAACAATACGCACATTGGTTTTTTGCACTTGTGAGGAACCTACTTTCAAAAATTCACCATTTTCAAGAACTCTCAATAATCTGACTTGAGTGGTGAGCGGCAATTCTCCAACTTCATCTAAAAAAATGGTTCCACCGTCCGCTACTTCAAAATAACCACTTCTGGTTTGTGTTGCTCCTGTAAAAGCGCCTTTTTCGTGACCAAAAAGTTCACTGTCAATAGTGCCTTCTGGAATAGCACCACAGTTAACGGCAATATATTTTGCATGCTTTCTATGGGACAGCGAGTGAATAATTTTTGGAATAGCCTCTTTACCAACTCCACTTTCTCCTGTAACAAGAACAGAAATATCTGTTGGAGCAACTTGAATGGCTTTTTCTATGGCGCGATTAAGTTTCGGGTCATTGCCGATAATCTCAAATCGTTGTTTTATGGCCTGTATATTTTCCATTGTTCTCTTAGCTTCGGGGTGTTGGAATTTAATTGTTTTCTGAATACCCTACAGCTTCACCAATTAAGGTTGCTGAAGTACACTCATCCATTCTAACCATGACAAAATCACCAATCTTGTAATTTTCTCTTGGAAAAACAGCTACTGTATTCTGTGAATTGCGACCCATAAAATGTTCGTCGGATTTTTTTGAGGTACTCTCAATTAAGATCTCTTGAACCTTGCCTAGGTGTCTTTGCGTACGTTCTTGACAATGTTCTCTTTGAAGTGCAATGACTTCAGATAGTCGTCTTTTTTTTACTTCTTCAGGAACATCATCTTCCATTTTGCGTTCTGCCATTGTTCCCGGTCGTTCGGAATACGTAAACATATAACCAAAGTCATATTTTACATACTCCATTAGAGACATGGTATCTTTATGGTCATCTTCCGTTTCCGTTGGGAAACCGATAATCATATCTTGTGAAATGGAACAGTCAGGAAGTATTTTACGTGCATTGTCAATCAACTCAAAATATTCCTCCCGCGTGTGAAGACGATTCATTTCTTTTAAAATACGGTTGCTTCCACTTTGTACCGGAAGATGAATGGCGTTACAAATATTCTTGTGTTTGGCCATTGTATGAATAACGTCCAAAGTCATATCCTGCGGATTGGATGTTGAAAAGCGAATTCGCATTTTAGGTTGGGCCAAAGCGGTTCTCTCTAAAAGCTGAGAAAAATCTACTGCAGTCGCTTTTTGCATATCTGTAGCCTTGTTAAAATCTTTTTTTAATCCTCCACCATACCATAGGTAACTATCTACATTTTGGCCTAATAGCGTAATTTCTTTAAAACCTCTGCGCGCTAAATCATTTACTTCATCAATAATAGACTGAGGGTCACGGCTACGTTCCCTACCTCTAGTAAAAGGTACAACACAGAATGTACACATATTATCACATCCTCTGGTGATGGAAACAAATGCGGTTACTCCGTTGGAGTGCAGTCTTACTGGAGAAACATCTCCGTAAGTTTCATCTTTAGATAGAATAACATTTACGGCATTACGACCTTCATCTATTTCTTGAATTAGATTCGGTAAATCTTTGTAGGCATCTGGTCCAACTACCATATCCACAATTTTCTCTTCTTCTAAAAATTGGTGTTTTAGACGTTCGGCCATGCAACCTAAAACCCCAACCTTCATATGTGGACGGTCTCTTTTGATGGCGTTAAACTTCTCTAGGCGTTTACGAACGGTTAGTTCTGCTTTTTCTCTAATGGAACAAGTGTTTACCAATACCAAATCTGCCTCAATAAGGTTTTGCGTAGTATCAAAGCCCTCATTGGCTAGAATAGATGCAACGATTTCACTATCGGAAAAATTCATCTGACAGCCATAGCTTTCTATGTAAAGCTTTTTGCCGTTAGAATTCTTCTTTCTAAGTGTCAGGGCAGAACCCTGAAGCGATTCGTCTATAATTTTCTCCATACCTATCGTTCGTTGCCTTTCTTATTTAATGGGCAGCAAATATAGGGTATAAAACAAGTTTGTGACAAATTGACAGGGAATTTTAATATTTTTTTAGATATGAATCCTTTCATGCTTCTTTAATTCTTAGATAAAGTTTTTACGTTGAACTTAAACCGGCTTATGGAAAAATAATTTCAAAAATGTATAAGATTTAGAAGCTTTATGTAGTAACTCAATATAGCTTTTTTAATAAAATATGGTTTTAGTTTTTTGTGACTCTTATATTAACCTTCGTAATAACAATTCTGCTATATGTAGTTTTTTCCCGCTTTTACTTATTGTAATCATTAATAGTTTGGAAATGTTTAAACATGATGAGATGTTCTCATCAATGGGGATTATTATGTTTTATGGCACCTATATCAATAATTACGGTATCCGTTAAGCTTAATGCAACTTTTTTAAGAATTTTTAATATAGAAGATACGGATAGTTCTAATATTGACGGTTCCTTTTTTATCTGAAAAATGGGGGATGGAAAAAAGTTTGATTGTAGGCTTGGAAAAAAAACGGGCTAATCGTTTTTGGTTGTTTGTTGCTGGGATAATGGCAGTACTAGGTCTTATGCTCCGCTGTACATGAGGACTATTGCCTGCAAGGTTCACTAGGTTTCTTTCTTGTTTTGCTTATTAAAGATGCAATAGTATCTCTGGGGGAACTTGGTGAGCTCTAGATTTTTTTAACTGTAAACGCAACGTTATGTAACTTTTAGCATCTGATTGATAGGTTATTCGATAAAATTGCCGGATATATTGTTTTGATAAATAGAAATTCCAAACTATGAAAAAGAACCTTTATTTAGGATTGTTAATTGCTTTTGTGTCTCTTGTTTCTTGTAGTGATGATAAAGATGATGTTCAGGGTAAAGAATATCTTGTGGCAACTCCAATAACCGCAAATCTTCAGGAGTTTAAGGAGGAAGCGGTTGCGGTAACTGAACCTGTTCCGATTAGTGAGTCCGGTAAAATTTATGCGTATCAAGATTATGTGTTCGTTAATGATGTGAATAGAGGCTTTCACGTAATCGATAATAGTAATCCTGTAAACCCAGAGGCTATTTCGTTTATCAAACTTGAGGGTAATTATGATATCTCTATTAAACAAGACCGTTTGTATGCGGATAGTTATGGTGATTTGGTAATTATGGATATTTCGGATATCAATAAGATTCAGATGGTGAAACGAATAGAAGGAGCTATCTATCAACAATTTTGGTGTACGGTCGGTTTTGATGTAGATTGGCCGCAAGCTGATTTTTATGATTATGAAGATTTTGATGCTAGCCAAGAGGCCATTGTAGGATGGGAAGTAAAAGAACAACTTCTGTCAGAAGAAGAGCTGAAGACCAAATTTGGAGTAGGAGACACAAACATTGATATAGCCTTAAGTAACAGTGGTGCAGAGTCAACTTCGCCTACCAGTGGAGATACCGGGCAGGGAGGTTCTTTGGCACGGTTCAAAATTGTGGCAGATTATTTATATGCTGTAGAATGGTCTAGCATAAGTATTTTTGATATAACAGACTTGGATAACCCCAAGGTTTTGGAAGATGTATATGCTAATGGAACCATAGAGACCATATACAATCAAGGAGATGTGTTGTTCGTAGGTGGAACCCAGGGTATGTATATTTATGATATATCATCACCTGATAAACCAGAATTTGTTTCGGAATTTGTTCACGGTACAGCTTGTGACCCAGTAGTGGTAGATGGAGATTATGCTTTTGTGACCTTAAGAGGTGAAAATTCATGTGGAAATACCGAAAGCGGACTCTACATAGTAAATGTTTCTAATTTAACTAATCCTGAACTAGAGAAGTTTTATCCGTTAGAGGGTCCGTACGGTATAGGTTTTAAAGGAGACAATCTCTTTGTTTGCGATGGAGATGCTGGTTTAAAGGTGTACGACAAAACTAATGTTAATGATTTGCAGCTGGTAAATCATTTTAAGGATATTATTACGTACGATGTAATTCCGCTTAAAAATTCATTGCTGATGATAGGGGATAAAGTTCTTTATCAATATTTGTATTTAGATAATGATTTAAGGTTGTTAAGCACCTTTAGTTTAAAGTGAATTACTACAAAACGAATTTAAAACGCCCTTATTTATCGGGGCGTTTTTTTATACCTAATATATAAGGTATGGCAGCAAATTAAAAAAATCAATTACTTTTGTCCTATCAAACAAACCATGAATGGCTAAGAATTTAGTAATAGTAGAGTCCCCCGCAAAGGCAAAAACAATAGAGAAGTTTTTAGGAAAAGACTTTAAGGTAGAGTCAAGTTTTGGACATATCGCAGATTTGCCTTCGAAAGAGTTGGGAGTAGATGTAGAGAATGATTTTGAGCCCAAATATATTGTCGATACAGATAAGAAGGCACTGGTTAAAAAACTAGGAGACCTTGCAAAAAAAGCGGAAACTATATGGCTGGCGAGTGATGAGGACCGAGAGGGAGAGGCTATTTCTTGGCATTTGGCCGAGACTTTAGGATTGGATAAAAACAAGACTAGACGTATTGTTTTTAACTCCATAACCAAATCGGCAATACAGAAAGCAATTGAAAACCCGCGTGAAATAAACTATAATCTGGTAAATGCACAGCAAGCAAGAAGGGTCTTAGACCGTTTGGTGGGGTACGAGCTTTCTCCAGTATTATGGAAAAAAATTAAACCAGGTCTTTCAGCAGGTAGGGTTCAGTCCGTTGCCGTTAGGCTTATTGTTGAACGGGAAAGAGATATTGAAGCATTTACGGCAGAGGCTTCTTTTAGAATATCGGCAGAGTTCAAAACGCTTGAGGGCAGTGTGTTTACTGCAAAGCTAAATAAGACATTCCCTTCAAAAGAAAAGGCACAAGCATTTTTAAATGAAAATATAGGCGCAGATTTTTCTGTTGGGAACCTTGATAAGAAACCGGCGAAAAAATCTCCTTCGGCACCATTTACAACTTCAACCTTACAGCAGGAAGCATCAAGAAAGCTTTATTTTTCTGTAGGCAGAACCATGCAAGTGGCACAACGCTTATATGAGGCAGGTCTTATAACCTATATGAGAACTGATAGTGTAAATCTTTCTGGAGAGGCAATTGCAGCAGCTAAAGATGCTATTGTTGATAGCTACGGCGAAAAGTATAGTACGGTTAGAAATTTTAAAGGAAAGTCCAAAGGAGCTCAAGAAGCTCACGAAGCAATAAGGCCTACGGATATTACCAACCAGTCTCCGTCTCTAGAGCGTGATCAATCTAAATTATATGAATTGATTTGGAAACGTACCATAGCATCTCAAATGAGTGATGCCCAATTGGAGCGTACCAATGTAAAAATAAAGGCAAGTACCCATTCAGAACAATTTACGGCTAATGGAGAGGTCATTAAATTTGATGGTTTCCTAAAGGTTTATATGGAAGGGCTTGATGAAGAAGATACCGCTGAAGAGCAAGAAGGTATGCTTCCGGCTATGAAAGTAGGGGAGGCGTTACAAAATAAATATATTACAGCTACGGAACGTTTCTCAAGACCACCTTACCGCTTTACAGAAGCGTCATTGGTTAAAAAGCTTGAGGAATTAGGTATAGGAAGACCGTCTACATATGCTCCAACCATTTCAACTATTCAGAATAGAGGCTATGTTGAGAAAGGTACCATAGAAGGCACGGAACGGAATTATGTGCAATTGCTTTTGGAGGAAGGGGCCGTGCAAGAGAAGAAACTCTCTGAAATGGTGGGTTCTGATAAAGGTAAGCTAGTGCCTACTGATATAGGTATGATAGTAAATGACTTTTTGGTAAGTCACTTTGCTACTATTCTTGATTATAACTTTACGGCTAAAGTTGAAGAAGACTTTGATGAAATTGCCGAAGGTGAAGAGGATTGGCAAAAAGTAATGAAAGATTTCTATAAAGACTTTCATCCTAATGTTCTGGATGTTCAGGAAAATGCCGATCGTGCTAGTGGGGAACGTATTTTGGGGGAAGATCCAAAATCAGGTCGTCAAGTATCTGTTCGTTTAGGTCGTTTTGGACCTATGGTTCAAATGGGTACGGTAGATGACGAAGAAAAACCAAAATTTGCAAGTCTTTTGCCAGAGCAGTCTTTAAACACCATTACCTATGATGAAGCGATGGAACTTTTTAAGCTTCCGAGAAAATTAGGTGTTTACGAAGGAGAAGAGGTAGAAGCTAATGTTGGGCGTTTTGGTCCTTATGTTCGTTTTGGAAAGAAATTTGTTTCCTTGGAAAAGGGAGAAAGTGCTTTTGAAGTAGATTTTGACCGGGCAGTTGAGTTAATAAAAGAAAAACAAAAGGCCGATGCACCTATTTATACGTATGAAGATAAAGAGGTAACCAAAGGTACAGGTAGATTTGGACCGTTCATTAAGTGGGACGGAATGTTTATCAACGTCAATAAGAAGTATGATTTTGATAACCTTACCGATGCAGACCTGATTGAGTTAATTGAAGCTAAGAAGCAGAAGGAGATAGATAAGGTTGTTCAGAACTGGCCGGACGAGGGAATAAGAATTGAAAAAGCTAGATGGGGGAGGCATAATATCTTAAAAGGAAAAATCAAGGTAGAGATTGCCAAATCTGTTGATGCAACAAAAATTTCTTTGGATGAAGCTAAAAAGCTTATAGAGCAGAAAACGCCAAAGAAAAAAGCGAAAGCAAAGGCAAAACCTAAAGCAAAGGCAAAGCCGAAAGCTAAAAAATAACCGAGTTGTAATATCGGTATTGGTCGTGGCCAATTGTATGAAAGGATAGAGTACGGAGGCGCATGTAATGCGTCTCTATGATTTAAACACAAATAATCTTTAAAAGTAAATGGCATTTGATTTTTTAGTTCCAGTAGAAGATAAGGTAATGGCCCACTGCGAACTATTTGCCGCCCAGTCTCTGGGCAAGCATACAAGAATACATAGTAAAAGAGACGGTCTTCCCGATCTTGAAAATGTTTCAATTGCCCTGTTAGGAGTAAGAGAGTCTAGAAACGCTTTCGAAAAGAAAACGGAGAAGCTAGATGTATCCGCAATTAGGATTCAACTTTACAAGTTATTATTGGGAAACTGGAATTCTACATTGGCCGATATGGGTGATATTGAAGAAGGGGCCACGGTAGAGGACACTTATTTTGTGGTAAAGAACACCCTTTCCGAACTTTTAGAAAAAAAAATTATTCCTATTATTATTGGGGCCACTCAAGATATAACCTATCCGGCCTATCGCTCTTTTGATGGTATTGTAGACTTGGTGAATTTAGTTGCGGTAGACAGTAGGTTTGATTTTGGTATGGATGATGAGCTTATTTCATCACATTCATACATGAGCAAGATAATTACAGATAAGCCTAATAATCTTTTCAATTTTTCTAATATAGGATATCAAAGTTATTTTAATGCCCAAGAAGAAATAGACCTAATGGAGCGTCTGTTTTTTGATGCTTACCGCCTAGGTGAGCTTGGATCGGATATTTCTTTAGCGGAGCCTGTACTGCGTAATGCGCATATGATTAGCATGGATATGAGAGCTGTAAGGGCAAGTGAAGTTGGTTTTTCGGATAATTTTTCGCCCAACGGATTTACAGGAAGAGAAATATGTTCCATTGCAAGATATGCAGGAATAAGTGACAAAGTATGTATTTTTGGTGTCTATGAAATGGAGAACACCAATCAATCTAGCCAGTTAATTGGACAGATAATTTGGTATTTCATCGAAGGATATAATTTTAGAAGAAACGAATCACCTTTTGAGAGTAGTGAAAACTTTACCAAGTATATTGTTCCCACAGATACCGAAGAGCTTACCTTTCACAAGAGTCACCTAACAAATAGATGGTGGGTAGAGGTTCCTTCTATACTAACGCCGCATACTAAATCAAATTCATCGGCGTTATTACCATGCACTAAAAAGGACTATTTGGAAGCGTGCGACCAAAACATTCCTGAACGGTGGTTCAAGGCCTATAAAAAAGGTTTTAATTGAGTAAAAAAAATATATAGTATAATTGCTATCGATACAATAATTTGATTAAATCACAGTTTTAGAGTGTAGAATTAAATCATAGTATTTGCAGTTTATAACCAGAATCGAAATTTAACCTAAAGTATGAAAAAGCTATTGTTATCATCTATAGCGTTTGTTTTTTT
>ENA-ORXM01001105-ORXM01001105.1-marine-metagenome-genome-assembly--contig:-NODE-1105-length-39789-cov-4.487032_pt1 | contig 39789 bp, 33 predicted proteins | sample MGYA00237867_ERZ511480 | MGnify/ENA primary metagenome ERZ511480 (study PRJEB26309, sample SAMN06266103) | marine metagenome | isolation source: Algal blade | place: United Kingdom:Sidmouth, United...
TATACTTTTGGTAGAAACTATTTTTGACACGCTCAATGCAAAGGCCGCCCTTTTTGCTATCGAAGAGGTCAAGGAAGATAGAAATATCGACCCGCCGATAATGGTCAGTGGTACGATTACCGACGCTTCGGGAAGAACATTGTCAGGCCAGACCGCAGAGGCTTTTTTGATATCGATTTCGCACATCCCTATACTTTCGGTAGGCTTTAATTGCGCCTTGGGGGCGAACCAATTGGTACCGTATTTAGAAGTACTATCGTATAATACTGAACATGCCATTTCCGCCCATCCGAATGCAGGTTTGCCCAATGCTTTTGGTGAGTATGATGAAAGTGCTGAACAAATGGCGGAGCAGATAAAAGAATATGTTGAAAAGGGATTGGTCAATATCGTTGGAGGATGCTGCGGTACTACCCCTGATCACATAAGGGCGATTGCCGATTTGGTTAAAAAATATGACCCCAGAAATTTAATAGTGGAAGCTATATAGATGAAAGAAACTTTGCCTAGATATCTGAAATTAAGTGGATTGGAACCGCTAGTGGTGACCCCCGAAAGTAATTTTGTAAACGTAGGGGAACGAACCAATGTGGCAGGTTCCAAGAAGTTTTTGCGTTTGATCAAGGAGCAAAAATTCGAGGAAGCCCTTGATGTCGCTAGAGATCAAGTCGAAGGCGGTGCCCAGATTATCGATATCAATATGGATGACGGCCTTATCGATGGCAAAGAGGCCATGGTCAAGTTTCTCAATCTTGTAATTGCTGAGCCCGACATCGCCCGAGTGCCCATTATGATCGATAGTTCAAAATGGGAAATTATTGAGGCTGGGCTACAGGTCGTTCAGGGAAAATGTGTCGTGAATTCCATTAGTTTAAAAGAAGGCGAAGAACAATTTGTCCATCAGGCCAAACTCATCAAACGATATGGGGCGGCGGTTATAATAATGGCTTTTGACGAAGTAGGTCAGGCCGATAATTACAAGCGGCGTATCGAGATATCCAAACGTTCGTATGATATTCTGGTCAACAAAGTCGATTTTCCTCCCGAGGATATCATTTTTGATCTGAATATTTTTCCGGTTGCAACGGGCATGGACGAGCACAAACGGAATGCCATCGATTTTATAGAAGCCACGAAATGGGTGCGCGAAAACTTACCGCATTGTAGTGTTAGTGGTGGTGTTAGCAATGTGTCCTTCTCATTTAGGGGGAATAATCCGGTACGGGAGGCGATGCACTCTGTTTTTCTGTACCATGCGATTCAAGCAGGTATGAACATTGGCATCGTAAACCCAACCATGTTGGAGGTTTATGATGACATACCAAAAGACCTATTGGAAATGGTCGAAGATGTTATTTTAAACAGACGTGATGATGCCACCGAACGTCTGCTTGATTTTGCGGAGAGTGTCGTCGGAAGAGCCAAAGAAAGTAAAGTTGACCTATCATGGCGTGAAGAACCCTTACAAGATAGAATTACGAGAGCGCTCGTTAAAGGTATCGACCAATATATTGTTGAAGATGTCGAAGAAGCAAGGCAAGCTTCCGCTAAACCGATAGAAGTTATAGAAGGCCATTTAATGACCGGAATGAACGTGGTCGGTGACCTCTTCGGAAGTGGCAAAATGTTCTTGCCGCAGGTAGTAAAATCCGCCCGGGTAATGAAAAAAGCGGTTGCTTATTTGCTACCCTATATTGAAGAAGAGAAGAAAAAATCGGCCCCCCAACCCCCAAAGGGGGAGCAACATTGGAAAACTGCCAACCCCGCCGGTTACGGAAAACTGAAAGAGTATTCGAAAAGAATGCGTTATCAACCTACACGGGCGGAAGAAATGTTGTGGAATGCTTTGAGCGGAAAAAATCTGGATGGTTTCAAATTTAGGCGACAACATATAATCGGTTCATTCATCACGGATTTTATTTGTCTGCAAAAGAACCTAATAGTCGAAGTGGATGGGCTGATTCACCAGTTACCCGATAATAAAACAAGTGATGCCCAAAGAACTGCTTGGTTAGAAGATGAAGGATATCAGGTCATTCGTTTCACGAACGATGAAGTTCTAGGAAATCTTGAAGGCGTTTTAGACCAAATCCACAAACAGTTAGTAGCTCCCCCTTCGGGGGCGAGGGGGGCTGGAAAGATATTAATGGCCACGGTTAAAGGTGATGTTCACGATATCGGTAAAAACATTGTCAGTGTAGTGCTGGCCTGTAATAACTATGAAATCGTTGATTTAGGGGTAATGGTGCCGCCCGAAAAGATAATTCAGACCGCCATTGAAGAGCAAGTGGATATTATCGGTTTAAGTGGATTGATAACACCTTCTTTGGACGAGATGGTGCATTTAGCCAAGGAAATGGAACGCAAAAATTTCAAAGTTCCCTTATTGATAGGAGGTGCCACTACAAGCAAGGCACATACCGCGGTCAAAATCGACCCTCAATATAGTGAGGCCGTGGTGCATGTGAACGACGCCTCAAGAGCGGTTACCGTCGTGGGCGATTTGTTGCAAAAAGAAACCTCTGAAAAATACCGAAAATCTATCAAGGATGATTATGATGTCTTTCGGGAAAAGTTCTTGAACAGAACACAAAGCAAGACCTACAAGGCACTTGAAGCTGCCCGTAAAAACAAGTTTAAAATCGACTGGGACAATGCAAAAATTTCTGCACCCAATGAACTCGGCATTCAGGTTATTGAAGATATGGACCTCGAAAAGTTGGTTCCTTTTGTAGACTGGACACCCTTTTTCAGAAGTTGGGAACTGCACGGCCGATACCCTGATATTTTGACCGACGAAGTAGTTGGGCAACAGGCTAGCGAGCTTTTCGCCGATGCACAAGCAATGTTAAAGGATATTTTAGAGAAAAAGCAATTAAAAGGAAAAGGCATTTTCGGATTGTTCCCGGCCAATACAATTAACGACGACGATATCGAGGTGCCCCCCACCAAACTTCCCCCAAAAGGGGAGGAGTCCCTATCCGGTTCAACTCAACCCGAGGGAGGCCCGAAGAGAGTCGTTTTTAGAACCCTTCGCCAACAATTACAACGTCGCAAGGGCGTACCCGATTATGCATTGGCCGACTTTATAGCTCCAAAAGAAAGCGGGAAACAGGATCATATTGGCTGTTTCTGCGTAACCACAGGTTTTGGAACGGATGAATTGGCAAAGCAATATGAAGAAAGTCTTGACGATTACAATTCCATTATGATTAAGGCACTTTCGGATCGTTTGGCGGAAGCTTTTGCTGAATATCTACATAAGGAAGTCCGCACGAAACATTGGGGCTACGCTTTCAACGAAAACTTGAATAACGAAGCTTTGATCAATGAAAAGTATAAGGGAATTCGACCAGCACCTGGATACCCTGCTTGTCCCGATCATTTGGAAAAACTGACCATTTGGGAGTTGCTCGGAGTCAAGGAAAAAATCGGAGTGGAATTGACGGAGAGTCTTGCCATGTGGCCTGCAGCATCGGTTTCGGGCTATTATTTCGCCAACCCAGAAGCAAAGTATTTCGGATTGGGCAAAATAAAGGAAGACCAAGTTGCGAATTTTGCCGAACGCAAGGGTATACCCTTTGAAGATGCAAAAAAATGGTTGGCCCCGAACATTGTTGATGATTGATGCGAAGTGGAGGTCTTGCGTTAGGGATTGAGGTTTTGTCGGAGCTCTTTTTGCCATCTAAGGTCCTCTATTTGGAAAAATATTGAGTGGCAAAAAAGCGACTACCGAAAGCCCGCCCACCAGTGCTGGGCAGTTGTTGGGCTTTATCGAATTAAGTACAGGTGGGAACGTCCAAATTAAAAATAGATACTGAAAAAGTACAGTACAAATGAAGATAATAGATCACATAGAAAAAGCAAACGGAGATACTTTGTTTTCTTTTGAGATCATACCGCCGGTGAAGGGTCGTAGCATTCAAGAGCTTTACAATAATATTGACCCACTAATGGAATTCAAACCTCCATTTATCGATGTGACCACATCTCGAGAGGAGTATGTTTATATTGACAGAGACGGGCTTTTGGATAAAAAGTTGACCCGAATGAGGCCCGGAACCTTGGGAATCTGCGCCTCGATAAAGCACAAATACGATGTAGATACCGTGCCCCACGTGCTCTGTGGGGGATTCACGAAAGAAGAAACGGAATATTTATTGGTCGATTGTCACTATTTGGGTATCGATAATATGATGGCGCTAAGAGGTGATGCGATGCGAGAGGAGCAGTATTTTCAACCCACAAAAGGTGGCCACCAGTACGCGATAGACCTTGTAAAACAGGTGAAAGACCTCAATTGTGGAAACTATCTGCACGATACGGTCGAGACCGATAATTGCGCCGATTTTTGCATCGGCGTCGCCGGTTACCCCGAAAAACATTTGGAAGCACCGTCCTTGAAGTCTGATTTAAAACGATTGAAAGAAAAAGTCGATGCGGGTGCGGATTATGTAGTAACGCAGATGTTCTTTGACAACCAAAAATATTTTGAGTTCGTAGATGCTGCCAAAGAGATGGGCATCAATGTGCCAATTATTCCCGGTATTAAGCCAATTGCCGTAAAACGCCATTTGCACTTATTGCCGCAAGTGTTCCGGATCGACCTACCGCAAGATTTGATCGATGAGGTCGATGGGTGTGCCAACAATAAAGAAGTACGACAAGTGGGTGTTGAATGGTGTATCAAACAATCAAAGGAATTGAAGGCTGCTGGCGTACCGGTGCTGCACTACTACTCCATGGGAAAATCGGATAATATCAAGGCGATAGCGGAAAAAGTGTTCTAAGGGTCAGTATTCAAGGTTCAATGTTCGAAGAAACAACCTTAAACCTTGAACTTTAAACTTTGAATAGTTTTAACTTTGCCTTCCATGAGCCTGAGGGTATTCCTGCTTTTTCTTTTTTCGGTCGGTTTTTGCTTTTCTCAAAACGGGGAAGTAAGGAACAGCTATTCGTTCGACGCGAGTGCTTATTACGGTTCTATCATTCTACATAATCCCGATATCTCGCATTTGATTTCAGAGCATCCGGCGGGTTTGATTTTAGGATACAACCGCAAGACCTTTGGTAGGGAAGATTGGCAACAATGGTACAACTATCCCGATTTGGGGGCCTCATACATTTATCAGGATACCAAAAATCCTGTTTTAGGAAAGACCCATGGCCTATATGCCCATTTCAACTTTTATTTCTTTAAAAGAAACCTGCAGTTTCGAATCGGGCAGGGGGTAGCCTATGCGACGAATCCCTACGACCGCGACATCAATTTTCGTAACAATGCTTACGGATCACGTTTACTGAGCACGACCTTTATGATGTTCAATTACCAAAAAGAAAATATTTTTAGGAATTTGGGTTTTATAGCTGGTCTTTCCATAATCCATTATTCCAACGCCAACGTACGGGCCCCAAATACCTCCACGAATACTGTTGCCTTCAATGCCGGCCTGGTATACACTTTGGAACGGGGAGATAGCGAATATATCAAAAGAGAAAAGCAAAAGATCACGGAACCGATACGGTACAACCTGATTTTTAGAACGGGCATCAATGAGAGTGATAATATCGGGCATGGCCAATATCCGTTCTATATTTTTTCCGGTTATGCCGATAAGCGATTGGGGCGAAAAAGTTCGATTCAATTGGGTACGGATGTTTTTTTCAGTAATTTCTTGAAGGAATTGATTCGATTTCAATCCATCGCTTTCCCCGAAAATAACATCGATGCGGACACCGATTTCAAGCGGGTCGGAATTTTTGTAGGCCATGAACTTTTTATCAACCGACTTTCGATAGGCACGCAATTGGGATATTACGTTTACTATCCCTTTGACTTTGAAGGAAGGCTCTATAACCGGTTCAGTTTAAAACGATATTTTGGTAAGAAAATCTTCGGCGTAGTCAGTCTCAAATCGCATGGGGCAGCGGCCGAAGCTGTTGAGTTTGGAGTTGGAGTACGGTTATAAGGTTCGAAGTTTAATGTTCAAAGTATAAATCTAGAGGTTTTGGGATTTGGAGTTTGGAATTTGGAATTTACGTTAGTTGAAAGCCAGAATAAGTTTTCTTTCAAGAAAGCATGGATTTATTTTTTAATAGGTCTTTGCTGTTTTGGTTGTAACTCTGACTCCGCCCCCGATTGTCTCCAGAATGCCGGAGACTTGGTTCGTGATGAAGTATCCGTAGCCAATTTTACCGAGATTACGGTCTTCGAGAATGTCTCCTTGGTGCTGAAACAAGGCGAAACACAAAAAGTGGAAATCGAGACTGGCGAATTCCTGCGAAATGAGGTAACTGCATCGGTAGAGGGAGACCGATTACTTTTAAGAGATACCAACGATTGCAATTATTTCAGGGAATACGGTCTGACAACGGTGTATGTTACTTCACCCAACATCTCCGAAATACGCGGCAGTACAGGCCGGTCGATTACAAGCGATGGCATTTTATCCTATGATAGTCTCGCCTTGATTTCGGAAAGCTTTATCAACCCAGAATCGGAAACCACTGATGGAGAATTTGACTTGGAGGTCGATACCGAAAACCTTACCATAGTTGTAAACGGTATTGCTTATTTCAAGTTAAACGGTACTACAGAAAGCCTCAATGTCACCATAGCCGCCGGGGACTCGCGAATCGAAGCACAGAATCTGGTAGCGCAAAATGTGAGCCTGAACCATAGGGGCAGCAACGATATATTTATTAATCCAATGGTCTCCATAAACGGAACAATCCGCGGTACGGGCAATGTAATCAGTTTGAATCGGCCTGACGTAGTCGATGTAGAAGAGTTGTATAAAGGGCGGCTGGTCTTTAGATAGCCTTTATGATGAGATTCAACAGATTGCTGCGCTTCACTCGCAATGAGGTGTTCACGAGGAGCTGAACAGTACCTATATGGAAACGAAAATACTAAAGGCAACGAAGCGATCTGTACCCTTTGTAACGAGATGCACCGGATTGCTGCGCTGCGCTCGCAATGACTATTGACATGAACCCCATCCAAAAATACTTTAAAGGTCTTTTTTCTAAGAAACGGGTTTTGGGAGATAATCCCGAGCTGAACGGATTGGTCAAAGCGGATGCTTTACTCGCGAATTTGGCAAATGAGCAAAAAGTTCCCGGACTCTCGATAACCGTTTTGAAAGAAGGAAAGGTACTTCTGCAAAAGGGGTACGGCTTTGCGGATTTTGAAAATAGGATTCCGGTCAATCCCAAGAAAACAATTTTTCGAATTGCCAGTGTTTCAAAACCAATTGCCGCGACTGCGTTGATGCATATGGTCACTGACGGACAAATAGATTTGGATGCATCTTTTTACGAATACGTGTCCTATTATCCCAAGAAGAAATACGATTTTACTATCCGACAATTAGCAGGGCATACGGCTGGAATCCGCAGCTATCGCGGAATGGAATACGGACTCAACATACCTTACACCATTAAAGAAAGTATCGAAATCTTCAAGGATGATCCCTTGCTTTTCGAACCCGGAACAAGTTATCAGTATACTAGTTTTGATTGGGTGTTGATTTCGCTTGCCATGCAGGAAGCAAGCAGCATTCCGTTTGAGAATTATGTTCGCCAAAAGGTATTGGAGCCTTTGGGGATGAAACATACTTTAGCCCCTAATGTCACCCTGAGCGCAGTCGAAGGGCTTAGGAACACGAATGAGGCTTCGACTACGCTCAGCCTGACAAAATTCTATTCCAAAAGCCGCGGTCGTTTCCGAACCGCCAAGTCGGTCAACAACTTTTATAAACTAGCCGGAGGTGGGTATCTATCAACGTCTGATGATATCGCCAAAATGGGTCAGGTCTATCTAGAGGGGAGAATACTACATAAAGAAATTCGTTCCGAATTTTTGACCTCGCAAACTATAAATGGGAAACTCACGTATTATGGATTGGGTTGGCAGGTCAGTCAAGATGCTCAAGGCAGATCTTTTTATGGGCATGTAGGCAACGGAGTAGGTGGGTATTCGAATTTTTTTGTCTATCCTGATGAGCAAATGGTTTTTGCGATACTTATAAATTGTACGAATCCCGATGTTCAAGATGAATTGGATTCTGCAATTGGTCAGCTCATTGGTGAAAAATCAAAATCCAATAATTTTCCCATTAGTTGATTTTAGAACTAGAATCGATTAATTTAGTAGTATAGAAATAGCGTCAATTGAAAAAGATATACATAATACTGCTTTTTATGCTAGCCGGAAAAATAGCTTCTGGCCAAGCCGCTATATCAGGAAAAATCGATTTGGGAGACAGTATTGCTTGGAACCAAAAAGTATATCTCTCTAAATACGATTTGGCATCTTATGTCAAAGACTTGAAATATGCTAAGGAAATCGCTTGGGCGCCTATAGATGAAGATGGCTCCTTTTCCTTTGACCGGAAACATATTTCCGATAGCGATGCCATTTACCGCTTATATATAAAACAGACCGAAAAGGCCATAAAGGATACGTTGTTAAGTAGCAAGGCTTTTGTATCATCTAGTTCAGATACCGTGGAGTTCAACAGTGGTGGGCTACTGGAAGTATATACGACCACCAATTTAGCGGATAGGGAATGGCAGCGTTTGAGGGAGTTCGAGAAGCAATTGTTGCAAACCCAGTTGACCGATAAAGAGAATGCCTCTCAATTAAAAAGCTTCGCCAAAGACTCGCTTCGTATTCTAATGGTCAAACTTATCGGTATACAAGCGTTGGATGAAAAACAGCTTCTGGAACAAGATATCGCAAAAAACCCGGAATACTATCTCTCTTTATTGACCGAACTTCAGGAAAGCGAAATACTGCCTGCACAATATCGCTTTTTGGAGAAGAAACTGGCGTTTTTGACGCAGGAAGTCGTAGAACAAAAATACGCTTGGAGTAAAATCTTCAACATCATCTTAGGTTTGTTGGTGATGGGTCTGGCCAGTATACTTGTATTTCGAAGAAAACGTCGCCCCGTTTTGTCCGATTTGAGCCGACAGGAGCGTAACATTCAAAAACTGATTGTTGCCGGAAAGACCAATAAGGAGATTGCAAATGAACTCTTCATCAGCCTCAGTACGGTAAAGACACATATTACGAACATCTACAGCAAGTTAAAGGTGCGAAACCGCCAAGAACTACTACAAAAAACACAAAATTAATACGGGTACTAGTCCTTTAATCCAACCTTTCTTTCTTTATTTCTACTGATTTCAATAGTTAATTGCGCTCCAGATTCTGGAGAGGCACTATTTCTTTTTACTTGTTTACCATAATTCATTGTCAACTCCAACTGAAATGAATAACAAAGATAGGATGACGGGACCAAAATGCATTTCCAAAACCATCGAATCAAAATAAAATCATATGAAAGACATACTGATAATAACTTGTGTACTGCTATTTAGTTTAGTCACATCACCTCTGCTTGCTCAAAAGAATGCTTTTATTGAAGACTATCTAGAGCGATTGGAAAGTTCCCGTAAGTATTTAATTCTTGTGACAGAAACAATGCCAGAGGACAAATATGACTTTAAAGCATCAATAGAATCGAAGACCTTCGCCGAAAATTTAATGCATATAGGCTGGGCAATGGATTGGCATAGTCAGTCTTTGCTGGGTGAACGCGAACCGAGAGACTGGCGAACTGACACCGAACTTAGACCGGATAATAAATCCAAACAAGAAATGATTGCTAAAATTGACGAAACATTTGATAAAACGATACAACTAATTACAGAATTCGATGTGGCCAAACTCGAAGATGAATTAGACTACTTTGGATTAAACAGAACGAAAAGACAAATTTTAATGTTGCTTTCTGACCATATAACCCATCACCGAGGACAAATGCTTGTTTATCTTAGAATGAACGGAATTACACCACCTAGATACGTTTTGTTTCAATAACTCAATTCTACTGCCGGCGCACCAAACCTTGATAATGCAAAAATTCACGCTGGTATTTCTATTTCTTTTATGTGCCTCAGCATATTCGCAAGAGACCTTCGCCGTTTCCGGAGTAGTGGTCTATACCAATAGAGAAAGTGTGCCTTTTGGTGATGTGACCTTGTTTTTTGATAATATGGACGCTCCCTTAAAATATACAGCCATTGAGAATGGGAGATTCGTGATGGAATCCATTAAAGAGGGCAGTTACCGCCTTCAGATTTCCGGGTTGGGCCTTGAAACAAAGGAAATGAATTTGAAGGTCAATAAAAACCTTTCCCTGAATATCGAAATGAACGCAAAGACTACTGATTTGAATGAGGTGCAAGTGACGGCTGCCAAGGCCGTAGCCGTTCTCAAAAATGGAAATTTAAAAATCGATGTGGATAATCCCATATTTTCTTCCATCCCAGATGCCCTAGAATTATTGGGCAGATTACCGGGAATACAAATGAGTCCGGATCGGGAAACACTGACCTTACTGGGTAAAGGAACGCCATTGTTATATCTGGGGAGGCAACGTATTTCTTTGAACGAACTCAAGGCACTTTCTGTTGATACCATTAAGAGTATCGAAATTGTTAGAAATCCTTCCGCCAAATATGAAGCTTCCGGTAGAGCGGTTCTTTTGATTACCCTTAAAAAAGAAAATGGCTACGGGTCAAAGTTGAACTTTTCGGAGACGGCATCCTTCAGGCAAAATTTCAATGCCTATCACGGATTGAATGGAAGCCTCAAGAAAGATAGATGGACTGTTCAGGGCAACTTTAACTATAACGACCTGCTCCAATGGGAAAGCCATACCTTTCGTTTTGGCATTCCGGAGCAGCGTATCGTATCAGATTACTCGGTTTCAATCGATAGAAACGTGCGGAACGAGATACAGACCGGGGGGCGTATACTCCATGAAATTTCCGAAAATGATTACTTTTCGTTCAATATAGCCTATCGTTTACAGACAAACGACGCTCCCATAGCTACGGAAACTTTGCTGAGTCAACAGCTTGAAACGGATTTTATCCGAAGTAATACCCAAAATGACAATACCAAAAATTTTGTCACAACTAATTTCAATTATAACAAAAAGTTGGGCAAAAGTCTGAATCTTTTTATGGGACTCCAATATTCAGATTTTACCCAGCGGCTGGATACGGATATATCCAATAATTTCAATAGTATTGGGGATGTACTTTCAGAGCTTCGCCAACAAAAATATCGTATCGGTGTCTGGGCTTATCGCTTCGATTTGGAAAAGGACTTCGAAAGCGGATTCAAACTCGAAGTCGGTGCTAACGTGAGTAGGGCAGATGCCGATGCAGACACGCAAATTGATTTTTTGGGTTCTGAAACCGACACCGATTTAGACTATACTTATCAAGAGACTACTTACGCCAGCTACGCGCAGGTTTCGGGCGGCTTGGGCAAAACCATAAATCTTGATATTGGGCTGCGTATAGAGAATAACCAAGTGAAGGGTGAAATTGACGTAGATTCAGCCCCCATAGTTAATCGGGAGAATACGGCCTTTTTTCCAAAAGTAGGCTTGAACGTGGCCGTTGATAGTACCAAGACTCTTACTCTTAATTATGCTCGAAGCATTGATCGGCCCGATTACTCGAGGGCAAGTTCGATAACCACTTTTATTAATCCGTTTTTGGAGGGTTCCGGAAATGTCAACCTTCTTCCCACCTTTTCAGAGGAACTTACCGCGAGTTATTTGTGGAAAAAAGGTTCGATTTCTTTTACTTATCTGAACCGAAAAAACCCGATGTATTTCACCATTGGTTACGAGACAGGTGCAGACCGTGCGGTGCTTTCACAAAAAAATCTTGAAAGTGAATCGGGTTATGATATGAACCTTACCGTGCCGATGACCAAGGGCATCTGGTCGTCGAACAATACCTTGATGCTTTCGATGAGGCATATAAAAGACCAAGATGCTGTAATGGAAAATGCCAGACCATATCTTTACGCTTATACCGACCAGAGGTTTCAGTTTTGGAAGAACGCTACAATATCATTTGGCGGCTGGGTAATGACCAAACGCTTTGAGGGTATTTTTCGGCGTAACGCCATGGCCGTTTTCAATATTTCGTTAGCGAAGACATTTTTCAAAAAACTTGATATCGCCCTACGTTGGAACGATATCACAAGGGCTATGAATTTTGAGGAAAGTTATAGCATCAACGGAGTTTTTGCCGATGGGATATATTTTGTGGATGCCAGGGAAGTAGCACTATCAATAAATTATAATTTAGGGAAGGCCAAAAATACTGATTTAGAAGAAAAGGATATCGATGAAAATTTGGATAGAATTCGATAGCACTTTCTGTATTTGATCATGTGTGCTCAATCCTCTTAAAAAATAGCCAATTCGATTTAGGGCTTATATTGTTTAACGAAAAATAATTATCTTTAAACAAAATAGAAATCTCATGAAAAAATTACAAATACTTCTAGTTATCGGTATCGTCTCTTTCACCTTTATAAACCTTTCCGCTCAAGAAATCACATCTTTCCCCGGTACATGGGGCGAAGAGTTTTATCAAGACAAGGAAAAACTAACCTGGAAGGAAGTCAACAAAATTATGATGGAAAGCCAAGTCGCCCAAGTACAGTGGCAGAAATCGAAAAAACAAGCATTGGGCGGACTTCTATTCGGTGCCGTTAACTTCGGGTCGACTATATGGCTCGTGAGCAATTTAGACAAAAATGAACCGTTGACGGCGCCACTTATTACTGCTGCAGGTTCTGGCCTAGTTGGTGCTATCTTCTTTAAAATGGCTATGAAAAATAAAAAGAATGCTATCTTGGAATATAACGACAATTTAGGTAATGGTACTTCGTTTCGATTAACACCTACTAGTAATGAAAATGGGATAGGCCTTGCATTGAAGTTTTAGATATATTTTTCTCTTAATCTGTGAAGTGGTTTTAACTTTTTAGCTTATTGAAAAAGTTAAAACCACTTACTCTTTAAAAAAGAGTGCTATGTTGAAATCGTCGCCATATTTCTAATAATACCTACCGATCATTGGGTGCTCAACAATGGTCTTTTTAAGCTGAAAAGGGTCGATCGGACCCATTTTTCGGTACACTATTTTTCCACCCGGTTCGATTAATGCGGTGTAGGGTAGTGCACCGTCCCATTCCGGGTCAATGGCTTCTATCAAGGCATATTTATCTTTTCCCGAAAAAATATAATTGGTAAGGGCCGAGGACTTTTTCTGTAGAAATGCCAACGCTTTTTCTTTGGCCTCAAGATTATCGGCACTGACCGAGATAAATTCAAAACCCCTTCCTTCGTACATTCTATGAATATCAACGAATTCAGGATATTCGATTACACAAGGGCCGCACCAAGTCGCCCAAAGGTTGATGAGGCGTAGTTTATCGGAATCGTTTTTCATGATGTTTTTCAATCCATCAACACCGATTTCCTCCAAAGTGACTTCTTTTGCTATCCATTCTTTGTTAATTTTCTTGGCGTATTCGTTTTTCCAGGCCCATTTTATCGAACAACCAAAAGTCTTTGTGGTATTCATTGCGACTGGTTCCCCTTTCAATGTAGCATCGATGGCAGTTCTGACATCTTCGGCATTGGCCGTTCCCGGTTTTTCAGAAGCATCCAAACGGCCGACGTACGTTAGCTTCCTTTTTTCGTCGAAAACAAAGGTATGAGGCGTAGCAACTGGACCATATTTTATGGACGCCTCGTGGGTGTCGCCATCATAGAGATATGGAAAATTGTATCCTTTTTCTTTAGTTCTTACAATCATATCTTCAAACGAGTCTCCAAGATCACTATACCCCAATTCGTTCAGCAAAATACCGTTGATTGAATTGGGCGAAATGGCAACGACCTGAACTCCTTTATCCGTGTAATCCTTTGTCAATTGAATCATACGGTCTTCATAGGCTTGGGCGGTAGGGCAATGGTTGCAGGTGAAAATAATTACCAGAACCTTTGCATCATCAAAATCGCTTAGCGTATGAAATTTACCATCTGTTCCGGGCAGTTTGAAATCGGGGGCTTTTTCGCCAATCTTTAGGGTAGTTACTTCTTGTGCGGGAATATCTTGCGGATTTGCCGTAAAGAATGCGGTTTCTTCGGTTTGCATGTCTATTGCTTTATCGGGCTCGGCTTCTTTTTTTTGCTCTTTGCATGAAAAAAGCAAAATTGACGCGAATACGAATAAAAAAGATATTGTCTTCATTTATTTAGTTTTCAATGAATTCGGTATTAAATTTAGTAAAGAAATCGGAAAAGAAATGCTACTGGGTCAGCTCCATGAACAAACTCTCCAGATTCTTGTTCTTTCGGCTTAATTGAAGTGTTTTTAGTTTATTGTCATGTGCAAAATCAAAAACTGCCGGCCGCATATCTTTTGAAGTTTTAAAAGTAATTTCATAGACAAAGCCCCCAGTATTTTTTACAAGACTCACATTCGGAAGTTTGTTTAGAAATGCCTCCTCTACGCGGTAATCGAACTCCACCTCGATTATCTGTTCGTCTTCTTCGCGCATATCTTCCATTTTCTTATCGGCAACCAAGACACCCTTGTTAATTATCAGCACCCGGTCGCAGACGGCCTCTACCTCCTTCATGATATGCGTTGAGAGGAGAATTGTCTTTTCTTTTCCGATTTCCTTGATGAGTTTTCGTATTTCGAGTAATTGATTTGGATCAAGCCCGGTAGTGGGTTCATCAAGAATCAATACTTCCGGATTGTGTAAAAGTGCCGCTGCAAGCCCGACGCGCTGACGGTAGCCTTTGGAAAGTTGGCCGATTTTTTTGTGGACTTCGGGGGTGAGTCCTGTCTGTTCGACGACCGCAGCGATTCGGTTTTTATCCGTTTTGTAGACATCCGCGTTAAAAGCTAAATACTCTTTTACATACATATCGAGGTACAGCGGATTGTGTTCCGGTAAATAGCCAATACTCTTCTGTACGTTCACTTTCTCGGTAAAGACGTCGAATGAATTTACTTCGGCTTCACCTTCGTCAGCTTCGTGATAGGTGGTCAAGATTTTCATCATTGTTGATTTTCCCGCACCGTTGGGACCTAAAAAACCTACGATTTCCCCTTTCTTAAGTTCAAAACTGATATTGTCAAGGGCTTTTTGGGTACCGAAAGTTTTCGTAATGTTCTTGACCTTTATGGACATGATTATAATTTTCTTTTCTCTGGATTTTTTCGATTGAGATATAATGATAGAATTTCAACACTGCCGCTATTAACCCTGTAGTAAAGTGTATTCAATTTTAATATGACCGCTTTTCTAATATCAGGTTTTTCTATCGATGCTTGAAAAAGTTTAGGATTTTTAGAGATTAACTGTATGGTATGATCGAGATCCGATGAAAATCTATTCAATTCTCTTTCGGTCCAATGGGTTTTTAAATAATAAATGATTTCTGCAAGTTCGGAAAGCGCATTTTCCGTCCATCGAATCTTATAACCATTTGCCATACAATTTTCTTGCTTCGGAATGTGGTTTTAGTTTTCCTGAATCCGCATCCTTGATTCCTTTCGAAATAGCTTCTTTTTCCTCTGATGAGATTTTATCCCACCAATCTAGCGATTCTTTTTTCCGTAATTCAATAATTTTTTCAATGATGGATACGTCATCCAAAGTAGATAGCCATTGGATGAGTTCTATTTTTTTATGTTGAAGTGTATTGGCCATACCTCAAAGTTAAGGGATTTCGTTTAAAACGAACATTCCAACAAAAAGGAAAAAAATAATCTCCAAAGATTTGATTTTTAAATATAATTGTTACTTTAGCCAAAGTTTAAGTGTACAATGTCAAAACAATATTTTTATAACGGTTTCTATTTTTACTTCTTTTTTAAAAGAGGTACGGGACTGTTGTAGTATATATTAATAATATCGACAAACTGAAGTCCCGTGAAAAGCGGGACTTTTTTTGTGATTAGATGTTAAGACTAGTTGAGATTTTTTAATTTTTTTAAAAACCAACTCCTCTCCTCGGGAGGGGGCTGGGGGGAGGCCAATGAAACAAAGAATAGCCATACAGGGAATTAAAGGTTCGAACCACCACCAAGTGGCCCGTGAATATTTCGGCGATGAAATCGATCTTGTCGAATGTATGTCATTTCATGGTTTAGTAGATCAGGTTTTAGACGGTACGGCAGATAAGGCGGTCATGGCCATTGAAAACTCCATTGCGGGCTCGATTATTCCGAACTATGCTTTGGTTTACGACAATGGCTTGCATATTATCGGCGAGCATTATCTGAATATCAATCATAATCTTATGGTGCTAAAAGGGCAAAGTATCGATGATATTGATGAGGTGCGATCGCATCCCATGGCATTATTGCAGTGTAGGGAGTTTTTGAAGACCCGGCCCGAAATAAAAATGGTAGAGGATGTCGATACGGCGGAGACCGCGCGAAGTATAGAGGAACAACAATTACAAAATGTTGCCGCAATTGCACCAAAAGTGGCTGCGGATCTTTATGGTTTGGATATCGTAGCGCCACAGATACAGACCATCAAGAATAATGCGACCCGTTTTATCATTGTAAAAACGAAAAATAAGATACTTCCAAAAGAAGAAATCAACAAAGCTTCACTACGTTTTATTACGGGCCATAAGCGTGGGAGTTTGGCAACGGTACTGAATGTAATGAGCGATTGTCACTTGAACCTGACAAAAATCCAATCGTTGCCGATTATCGAAACCCCATGGAAGTATGCCTTTTTTGTAGATGTTACTTTCGAAGATTATGAACATTTTGACAAGGCAAAATCACTTTTGAACATCATGGCCGAAGATTTTAAGGTTTTGGGCGAATATAAAAACGCCAGATTATGATTCGAACCGCAAATCGTTTGCATACCGTTGAGGAATACTACTTTTCGAAAAAGTTACGGGAAGTGCGCGAGCTTATGGCCAAAGGCCGTCCTATTATCAATATGGGTATTGGTAGTCCAGATCTGTCACCCTCCAAGGAAATTATTGAAACAATCCAAAATGCGGTTTTGCATGCTGGAGCCCATCAATACCAAAGCTATCAGGGATTACCGGAATTAAGGGAAGCTGTTTCGGAATTTTATAAATCGAAATTTAGTGTTGAGGCGAATCCTATAAATGAAATTTTGCCATTAATGGGTTCTAAAGAAGGAATCATGCATATCAGTATGGCCTTTTTGAATGAAGGAGACGCTGTTTTGATTCCGAATCCGGGTTACCCCACGTATACCTCTGTGAGCAAACTGGTAGGTGCCCGGCCAAAATATTATAATCTTACCGCTGAAAATGGTTGGTTTCCCGATTTGGAAGCTTTGCAAAAACAAGATCTCTCAGAAGTGAAAATTATGTGGGTCAGCTATCCGCATATGCCTACCGGTGCCGTAGCAAATAAAATGCAGTTTGAGCGATTGGTCGCTTTTGCCGAAAAGAATGATATCCTTTTGGTGAATGATAATCCCTATAGTTTTGTTCTGAATACCGATCCGGTAAGTATTTTGGCGTTGGATGGAGCAAAAAAAGTGGCCCTTGAACTGAATTCTTTGAGTAAGACCTTCAATATGGCAGGATGGCGTGTGGGAATGGTCTTGGGAGGTTCGGAGCATATCCAAGCCATTCTAAAGGTAAAAAGCAATATGGATTCGGGCATGTTCTACGGCATTCAAAAAGGGGCGATTACAGCCCTGAAAAGTAGTCAAGACTGGTTCAATAGATTGAATAAGGTATATAGTTCGCGAAGGGATTTAATTTTCGAACTGGCGGATAAGTTGAATTGTACTTATGACAAAAATGCAGTAGGCATGTTCGTTTGGGCCAAATTGCCTGATGGGAGCAAGTCCGCTGAAGATTTTATAGACCAAGTGTTATACGAGAAGGATGTTTTTATTACTCCAGGAACCATTTTTGGAAGTAATGGCGAAGGATACATCCGGTTTTCGCTTTGCGTGACCGAGGATAAGATTCGGGAAGCGATAAAACGGTTTTAAATGTAGAAGAAGGAATAAAGATAAAAAGAGTAAAGACAGAAGAATTAAAGATTCAAGACCAAAATCTTTCCTCTTTATTCTTTCCGTCTTTCATCTAAAAGAAAAATGAACGTTTTTATAATAGGTATCGGATTAATTGGTGGTTCTTTCGCAAAGGACGTTAGACGCCTACGCCCCGAAACCAAGATATTCGGAGTCGATACGAATCAGGCCCATCTCGATGAAGCTTTGGAGCTGGGCATCATCGATAAAAAATCCAGTTACTCCGAACTGCAAAGTGCCGATATGGTTATTGTTAGTATTCCGGTAGATGTACTGGTGCTTGAGCTTCCTAAAATATTGGATGAAGTACATGATAACTGCGTAGTCTTTGATGGTGGATCGACCAAAAGTCTACTCTGCAAGACCTTGGATAATCATCCGAAAAGAAGAAACTATTTAGCGGCCCATCCTATAGCAGGAACGGAATTTTCAGGTCCATCGGCGGCTATAGAAAATCTATATAAGGGTAAGACCAATATTATCTGTGAGGTAGAAAAAACAGCTTTTAAGCTTCAGGAAAGCGCTTTGGAGCTCTTCCAACAGATGGGTATGCGAATTCGGTATATGAATCCCGAGGCGCATGACAAGCATATCGCCTACGTGTCGCATTTATCACACATCAGTTCTTTTATGTTGGGAAAGACAGTTATCGAAAAAGAAAAAAACGAACGTGATATTTTTGACATGGCCGGCAGTGGATTCGAAAGTACCGTGCGCCTGGCCAAGAGTTCCCCAGCTATGTGGACGCCAATTTTCGAGCAGAACAAAGAAAATGTAGTTGAAACACTGGAAGAGTACATTCAGAACTTACAGGAGTTCAAACAGTTGCTCGAAAAAGACGATTTTGAAGGCATTTTCAAAGAGATGGACGATACCAATAAAATAAAGGAAATTTTAAACGGAATACCTTTAAACAAAAAGTGAAGTAGCAAGAAAAAGGCGAATGGATAGAAGATTTTCCGTTCTAGTCAAAATAGATTTAAATAATAACAACGAGCAGAAAAATGGGATGATTTCCGCTTTTGCGGAAATGACAAAAATTGAATTTATGGAAAATAACAAACAGATGCGATCGTGGTTGGATAATATGGGCTTGGACCATCCCCTAGTAATCGCGGGGCCATGTAGTGCCGAGACAGAAGAACAGGTGATGGGTATTGCCCACAGTCTAAAGGATACCGATGTCAATTATTATCGCGCCGGAATATGGAAACCCCGTACCCGCCCAGGAAATTTTGAAGGGGTAGGGGCCTTAGGTCTCAAATGGCTGCAAAAAGTAAAGTCGGAAACCGGTATGAAGACCGCTACCGAAGTAGCCAACCGTGCACATGTAGAATTGGCTTTGGAGCACGATATCGATTTGTTGTGGATCGGTGCACGATCTACCGTAAGCCCATTTATCGTTCAAGAAATCGCCGACGCCTTAGAGGGTACCGAAAAAGTGGTATTGATTAAAAACCCGGTGAATCCCGACCTCTCGCTTTGGTTGGGTGCGGTCGAGCGTCTTCATACGGCCAACATCAAGAAATTGGGCGTTATTCATAGAGGATTTTCGACTTATGAAAAAACAAAATACCGCAACATTCCCGAATGGCAATTGGCCATCGATTTACAGACCCGCTTTCCAGATTTACCTATTATCAATGATCCTTCACATATTACGGGCAAACGTGATATGATTTTCGACGTATCTCAGACTGCTTTAGATCTCAATTTTGACGGACTCATGATAGAAACCCACCATGACCCGGATAATGCGTGGAGCGACGCTGCCCAGCAAGTCACCCCAGAGCGGTTGGTACAGATTATGCAAGACCTGCGCATACGAAAAGAAACGGATGAGGCCGCCGAATACAATAGCAAGTTGAGCAACCTGCGGGCCCAGATCGATGTCATTGACAACCAGCTTATCGAAACTTTGGGTAAGCGTATGAAAATTTCCGATGGTATCGGGTCATTAAAGAAAAAAAGAAACGTTGCCGTACTTCAAAGCAGCCGTTGGAACGAGATTTTGGGCGCGATGATTTTGGAAGGCGAATCAAAAGGTCTGAGCGAAGAATTTGTACTTCGCATGTTCAAGGCCATCCATCAAGAATCGATCAACCATCAAGAGAAAATCATCAACGCCTAGCACGTCATCGCGAATAAAGTGAAGCCATCTGTTGAACCTACCGATAGGTTCAACAGATGGCTTTTTCGTTTAATGATGTTTCAAATTTTCTAGCTCCCTCTCCTTCGGGGAGAGCTGGGGAGGCGACTATTCCTTCTTAAAAACATACCGCGTAATAAAAATTCCCTGTCCGTCATTTTGCCCTGCATCGGCTTCCACGCCACTGGTAACGAAAACGAGCTCCCATCCATCTTGCGCCATTGCGGTGAGTTTTGAAGAAATCAGCGCATCGTTTGCGGCAATGTTTTGGAAACGTATACCGGCTATGTTGTAAAAGTTTAAAAGTTTGGTTTCCTCGAAATTCTTGACGCGTATTGCTCCACGTTTTGATTTGTTACGCGTATTATCTTCTTCGGTCTGTTCAGAGGTAAACTCCTCAAAATCCTTATCTTCCTGGGCGTCGATAATTCGCGAACGGCCTATTCCGCTAGGCACTATCGATTCAACACTAGTAATCACTTTGAATTGTTGGGCATTTGCGTCGATAAATCCTAAAAGTGCAATGCATATGACACATAAGATGTTTTTCATGGGCTCATTTTTTATGGTTTATAATTATTCATAATATACTGTCGACAAGGGTGTTCGGTTTGAAAAATAGACCACAGATAATACAGATTTTGCAGATGCCCATGGATAAAATCATAAACAATCCGCGCTATCCGCGTTCCTTTTTTCAATTCTTAGAAAATCCGCCTTAAAGAATAAACATTTCGTTTCATTAAATGAGTCTTAATGAACGCTGTATAAAAGTATTGCTTTTCTTTGTAGGATAAATATAATAAATGACGGGAACCGTATACAAATCGACAGGAAGCTGGTACACGGTAAAGACGGATAAAAACGAATTTTTCGAATGTCGCATCAAAGGAAAATTCCGAATTCAAGGCATAAAAAGTACGAATCCGATAGCTGTTGGCGATGTTGTGGAATTTGAAATCGAGAAATTGGGCGATGATACCGTCGGTACGATACACAGCATCGAAGATCGTAGAAATTATATCATTCGAAAATCGGTCAACCTTTCAAAACAGACTCACATAATAGCTGCCAATCTCGATCAGGTCTTTTTATTGGTCACCCTTAACAACCCGATTACCTATACCATTTTTATAGACCGTTTTTTGGCAACTGCGGAAGCCTATGACATTCCGGCCATATTACTATTCAATAAAGTCGATACGTATACGAATGAAGAGCTGGCCGAGGTAAAATATTTGGCCCAGCTTTATCGCGATATCGGTTATACCTGTATTGGTATTTCAGCAAAAAAAGGAAAGAACGTAGATGAAGTAAAAAAAGCCATGAAAGATAAGACCAGTTTGTTCGCCGGTCATTCGGGGGCGGGCAAATCGACCTTGATCAATATGCTCGAACCCGAATTGGATTTGAGAACGGCCGAAATTTCGGAGCAACACCTACAGGGGCAACATACCACTACCTTTGCCGAAATGTACGACTTGGCTTTCGGCGCACGCATAATCGATACGCCCGGAATAAAGGGTTTCGGCATCGTAGATATGGAAAAAGACGAAATCGGCGACTATTTTCCTGAATTCTTCGCTTTAAAATCGGAATGTAAGTTTAACAATTGCCTGCATCTTGACGAGCCGAAATGTGCCATTAAAGACGCCCTTGAGCAAGAGGAAATCGCTTGGAGCAGGTATAAAAGTTACGTGCAAATGGTTACTGGGGAGGAAGAGAATTATAGGATCGACATATATAATGATAAGAATCAATAACTTTTTAGAAAGCTCCCTTTCTCGTTGGAGAGGGCAGGGGGAGAGGCCATGAAAGCAGTAATCCAAAGAGTTTCAAACGCCAGTGTAACGGTTGATGGCAAAACGATATCCGAAATAGAAAACGGACTTTTAATTTTGCTGGGTATCGAAAATGCCGATAACCAAGAAGATATCGAATGGCTTTCCCGAAAAATCGTAAACCTCCGAATATTTAACGATGTCGATGGGGTCATGAATGAATCCCTTGCGGATATTAATGGCAATCTAATCGTTGTGAGCCAGTTTACGTTACACGAGGCTACTAAAAGAGGGAATCGCCCTTCGTATATAAGGGCTGCAAAACCGGATGTGGCAATACCTGTTTACGATAAATTTATTCTACAAATAGAAACTGATTTAGGAAAAAAAGTAGGTACAGGAATTTTCGGTGCCGATATGAAAGTAGCCTTGCTCAACGATGGCCCCGTGACCATCACCATCGACACGAAGAACAAGGAATAAGCCTCCTTCATCGAGTATTTTTTTAAAACTGTAAGAAAAGTAGGTCTTTTGCGTTTTGATTTGACCAAAACCTACTTATGCGATTTTTCTTATCTATTTCCCTTTTCTTCATAGGGTTTTTTTTACAGGCACAAGATTCAAGTTACAATTTCAATTTACTGGACAAAAGTCTGGTAGAGAATGCCAATGCGGTCGTTCGACTGGATGAAATGGCCATTGAAATCATTTCTCAACGAAAGATGGTGATCAAACAGAAAAGAGTGGTCACGGTCTTGAACAAATCTGGAAATAGATTCACCAATGCTTATGCTCGCTACGACGATGGAACTAAGATTGACCATATTCAAGCCGAAGTCTATGATAAAAATGGTAACCGTTTAGATAAGATAAAGGAAAAAGACTTTAAAGATGTAAGTGCTATCAGCGGAGGGACTTTATATTCCGATTCAAGAGTATTGTATTTCGAGTATACGCCTACCGAGTACCCCTACACTATGGAATTTACTGTAGAGACATCTACCCAAAATACCGGGTTTGTTCCATCATGGTATTTCTTGGATGGGTTTATGGTTAGCACAGAGGAGAGTAAGTACAGGATTAATTTTTCTTCTCCTGATTTGAAGCCAGAAATAAAGGAGAAAAATTTCGGGAGCTTACAAATAACAAAGTCGGAAAGCGAGAATAGTATTGAATATCACGGACTGAGTATTCTGGCATTGAGAAGCGAAAGTTTGGCACCTTCCTTCAAAGATATTGCGCCTCATGTAACTCCAAGAATGACAAACTTTCATTACGAAGGATATGATGGGCATATAACAAATTGGGAAGAGGTAGGACTTTGGGCAAATAGCAACTTACTAAAAGGGCGAGAAGTACTTCTAGAAAGTACAAAGGCAAAAGTGAGGTCTTTGGTTTCGGGCGTAACGGACGATCTCGAAAAAGCAAAAATTATTTATAAGTACGTTCAAGATAATACTAGATATATAAGTGTTCAGGTAGGCATTGGTGGTATTCAACCAATTGAAGCTATTGAAGTAGATCGCGTCAAATATGGTGACTGTAAAGGTCTTTCGAACTACACCATGGCTCTTTTAGGGGCGGTGGGAGTAAAAGCCTACTACACCCATGTGGAAGCCGGAAAAGATAAAATAGATTTTGAGGAAGACTTTCCGGATTTGGCCCAAGGCAACCATGTCATTTTGGCCATTCCGTATCAGGGGCAGTATTATTGGATCGATTGCACCTCACAAGTACATCCCTTTGGATTTGTCGGGGATTTTACCGACGACAGAAAGGTACTTATCATTAAACCCGATGGCGGTGAAATTGTAAGTACACCTTCATATACCAACGAACAAAACCAGCAACTTACCGAAGGCACCTATACCTTGCATGAATCTGGAAGTATTACGGGGAGTGTAACTATACATACCAAAGGCATTCAGTACGATAACCATTTCGGACTTAAAGAACAACCACAGGATAATGTCGAAAAATATTATAAAAATTATTGGGATAATATCAATAATCTGAACATCAAGGCCTACAAATTCCAAAACGATTCTGATACCGTGGCTTTTACAGAACAGGTAGCCGTCGATGCCACGAACTACGCCTCAAAAAGTGGTACGCGTCTACTTTTTGCAGCAAATGCCTTCAATAAAAACAAATATGTACCCAATCGTTATCGAAACAGAAAGCTTCCGTTTGAGATTCAACGAGGATTTCTGGATGAGGACAAGTTTACTATAGAAATTCCTGAAGGATATATTATCGAGGCTATTCCCGAGGCAGTGAGTATCGAAAATAAATTCGGCACGTATGCTATCGATTTCGAAGAGGCGGACGGTAAAATACTTTTAAAAAGAAAATTTTTCATCAAACAGGGCCACTATCCCAATACCGAATATACCGCCTATCGTGATTTTATGAAAGCGGTGACAAAGTTCGACGGTTCTAAAATTGTAATTAAATCCATTCTATGATATTGATTAAAAAGTTTCCCGCAATCTTATGTTTTCTTTGCTTTAACCTCATTCTTGCACAAGAGGTCGAATTTGGTACTATTACCAAAGAAGAATTGACGCAAAAGGAGTATGCTTTGAATCCAGATGCACACGCGGCCATACTATACAGGTACCAGAATACCTATTTTCAATCGAATAGCGGTCAAAGTATGTTGGTTACCGATGTACAGGAACGTATTAAAATTTACTCGAAAGAAGGTTTTGACTATGCCACCGAATTTATCAACCTCTACAATGGCCGGTCAGAGAAGGAAAAGATTAGAAAAATAAAGGCCTACACCTATAATCTCGAGAACGATAAGATCGTAAAGTCAGAACTTGATAAAGACCAGGTTTTTGAGAGTGAAATACGGTACAATTACGATCAGGTCAAGTTTACAATGCCAAATGTCAAAGAAGGTTCTGTTGTCGAATTCAAGTATCAAGTAGTTTCCCCATTTATTTGGAATATCGATGAATTTCGCTTTCAATATGATATCCCCGTAAAACGAATTGAATCGCAGTTGCGTACGCCGGAAGGATTCAACTTTAAGCAGACTCAAAAAGGCTATTTTCCTTTTTATTCCAAAAAGAAATTTAAGGCTGATAACCGAATAGGGATGGACGTTGTAATAACTAGTTTTGATCTTAAGGATATTCCTGCAATGGAAGAGGAGAGCTATGTAGATAACATCGATAACTATCGGGCCGGAGCCATGTTCGAGCTGGTCTCCATCGATATTCCAGGTTCCGTTTTTAGAAGTTATGCCCAAACCTGGGGCGATGTGGCAAAAACTATTGGGAATTCAAGTCACTACAAAAACGAGTTGGATAAGACCCGTTCTTTCGATGATGAGTTGGATGCCTTACTTACTGGAAAAACCGATAAGATGGAAATTACCAAACTGTTGTTCAAGCATGTAAAAGAAATTACGGAATGGAACGGCGTTGATGGAAAATACTTTCAAAATGGCCTCAAGAAGACCTTGAAAGAGAAAAAAGGCAACGTGGCCGATATTAATCTTTTGTTGGTTGCCATGCTCCGCTATGCAGGGGTGAAAGCAAACCCGGTTGTTTTGAGTACAAAAGACAATGCTATTCCCTTTTTCCCGACTTTGGAGCGTTTGAATTATGTAATCGCACATGCAAAAATTAATGGAAAGGATTTGTATATGGACGCTACGGATGAATTCAGCGATATCAATTTATTACCGACCAAAGATTACAATTGGGGCGGAATTTTGGTAGACAACGAAAATATGGTCTGGAAAAAAATCGGTACTATCAAACCAAAAAAGGCACATAATATATATTCAGTCAACATGAATGTAGCCGACGATGGTTCCGTAAAGGGAAATTACCGGTCAAGGTTGACCAACCATACGGCCTATCGGTTTCGTGAGGGCTTCAAAAATAATGACCTCGACACTTATTTAGAAGAAATGGAAAGTAAATTTTCAGGTATTGAAATTTCTAATTACGAGACGAAAAACACCGATTCGTATGAAAACTACGTATCGGAATCTTTTCAATATGAACTCGAAAATGGTGCCGATATCATTAACGGAAAGCTATATTTTCAGCCGTTATCATTTTTGAAAATGGACGAAAACCCTTTTAAGTTGGAAACACGGGAGTATCCCATAGATTTCGGATTTCCGTTTACAGATAAATATATCCTGAACATCACTGTTCCCGAGGGCTATTCGGTAGAATCACTTCCAGCGCCATCTGTCATAAAGCTTCCTAAAGAATTGGGCGAATTTAAATATGTAGCGCAAAACAATGCCAATAGAATTCAATTATCCGTTACCTTTGAGATAAACGAAGCACTGATTTCCGCTTTGAACTATCCCTATTTGAAGGAATATTACAACCAAATAATCATAAAAGAGGCCGAACAGGTCGTTCTGGCCAAAATAACAGATGAGCATAACGACAGCGCAGCAGGACGTAGATAATTGGATCAAGCAACACGGGGTTCGTTACTTTAACGAACTGACCAATATGGCACAACTTACCGAAGAGGTTGGCGAAGTAGCCCGTATCATCGCGCGAAGGTATGGGGAGCAAAGTGAAAAAGAGTCGGACAAAGAAAAAGACCTGGGCGAAGAACTGGCCGATGTGCTTTTTGTTACCTTGTGTCTGGCCAATCAGACCGGCATCGATCTACAGGAAGCATTCGATAAAAAACTGGAACTAAAGACCAAGCGCGATCACGACCGTCATCAGAACAATGAAAAGCTCAAATAGTGCTATATTTGGCTTTTTAATTGTCCTCTGGAGGGAACTTTAGTAGGTCTAGCGAAGTAGTTGTATTTATACTTATAGATAGTTTCTTTGCCCCAATATTTTTCCCGATGCGTAAACCTATAACAACAAACCACTTTTGAAACTACACCTTTCCGGTCCACAAACTAATAGTTTGCACGCTGATATCCAGATAACCGGTTCGAAAAGTGAATCGAACCGCTCTCTGCTGCTTCAGGCCCTGTATCCGAACATAACCATAGAAAATCTTTCGAACTCCGATGACGCAGAAGTAATGCAAAACGGATTGAAAATTCAAAACGGGGTAGTAGACATTCACCATGCCGGAACGGCAATGCGCTTCTTGACCGGATATTTTGCTTCGCAAGAAGGTAAAATAGTCACGTTAACCGGTTCTCAACGCATGACCGAACGCCCGATAAAAGTGTTGGTGGAAGCATTAAGGAGTCTAGGAGCGCATATTGAATATGAAAAGAACGAAGGTTATCCGCCTATTCAAATTACAGGTAAAAAACTGACGCAGCATAAAGTAAGTCTTCCGGCAAATATCAGTAGCCAGTATATCTCTTCTTTATTACTAGTAGCACCGAGTTTAGAAAACGGACTTGAACTAGAATTGGTGGGAAAAATAACTTCGGTTCCCTATATCAAAATGACCCTTGCACTTTTGTCGCAGATCGGCGTACAAAATTCGTTTGAAGGTAATACGATTAAAGTCAGCTCAACACCGGCTACCGATAGCGTAAAACTTGTTGTGGAGTCCGATTGGAGTTCTGCGTCCTATTTTTTTAGTATTATAGCGCTTTGCGATGTTGGGTCGGAAATTACCCTTTCCGCCTATAAAAAGAATAGTCTGCAGGGCGATAGTGTACTTTCCGAAATTTATAATCATTTTGGGGTAGAAACTACATTCGATAAAAACGCGATCCGTTTAAAAAAGATAGAGAACCCTGCCCTACCGCCAGGCGAGTTTGAACCTAAAACCTTGAACTTTGAACTCTCAAATGCTCCGGACATTGCCCAGACCATCGCGGTAACTTGTTTCGGATTGGGTATCGGTTGTCACCTAACCGGCCTTCATACCCTAAAAATAAAGGAAACCGATCGTTTAGAGGCCTTGTATGCCGAACTTTCAAAGCTAGGTGCGAATATCTCGGTTACCGATAAATCATTGACGCTCCATCCGTCCGATGGGTTTAGAAGTGATATTTCTATTGATACCTACAACGACCATCGAATGGCAATGGCCTTTGCGCCGTTGGCCATGAAAACTTCGCTATTTATTAATGATGCAGAGGTTGTTTCAAAATCTTATCCCGATTTTTGGGATGATTTGAAAGAACTACAGTTCGAAATTAAGAAAGTGTAATCTAAATATTCATAGAGTATATCTTGATAAGTATTTGTTTTTGAGGTATTTGAATATTTATTTGTTGGTTTTTCTTCTTCTACATGCGAAACTTTTAATATAATCACCGTTTTCCTTGACATCCCCTATGTGCACATCGTATATTTGCAGCCGCAAAAATCATTAACACGCTATCCTACATGAAATTATCAAACTTCAGTTTTGAGTTACCTGACAATTTACTGGCCGAGTATCCTGCAGAAAATAGGGATGAATCCAAATTAATGGTCATTCACCGTGAAACGGGAAAAATCGAACACAAAATGTTCAAAGACCTTATCGATTATTTTGATGAGGGCGACGTCATGGTTTTGAATAATACCAAAGTTTTTCCGGCACGTCTGTACGGAAACAAAGAAAAAACAGGGGCGCGTATCGAGGTGTTTTTGTTGCGCGAACTTAACGAAGAACAACGTCTTTGGGATGTACTTGTCGACCCGGCACGTAAAATTCGTATCGGTAATAAACTTTATTTTGGCGATGACGAGAACCTTGTCGCGGAAGTAATCGACAATACAACATCAAGGGGAAGAACGCTGCGTTTTCTTTACGACGGTTCATATCTTGATTTTAGGAGAAAACTTCGTGAACTAGGGCAGACCCCGTTACCAAAATATATCAAAAGAGATGTAGAGCCTGAAGATGAAGATAGGTATCAAACCATTTATGCCAAACACGAGGGTGCAGTAGCGGCACCTACAGCCGGACTCCATTTCTCCAAGCATTTACTGAAGCGTTTGGAAATTAAAGGTGTTGATTTTGCAGAGGTTACCTTGCACGTTGGTTTGGGTACTTTTAATCCCGTTGAAGTTGAAGACCTTTCGAAACATAAAATGGACAGTGAAGAACTGATAATTGACGAAAAGGCAACGGAAACGGTCAATAAGGCAAAACTGAACAAGAAGCGTATCTGTGCCGTTGGAACTACTGCCATGAGAGGGCTTGAAAGCGCAGTTTCTTCGGAGCAAACCTTAAATACTTTTGATGGCTGGACGAACAAATTTATTTTCCCACCTTACGAATTCAGTATCGCCAATTGCATGGTAACCAATTTTCATCTGCCAAAATCTACCTTGTTGATGATGGTATCGGCTTTTATGGGCCATGACCTGATGAAGAAGTCATATAAAGAAGCTATTCTAGAACAGTACAAGTTCTATTCGTACGGCGATGCCATGTTAATTATCTAATTTGTTTGTCATTCCGGCGCAGGCCGGAATCTCCCGAACTCTTGACTAAAACCCGTTTAAAAGATACTTGTTTAAACGGGATTTTTTATACTTCTAAAGCTGTGGAAACTAAAAAGAAAGACATACGGGCCCTGACCAAAGAGCAGTTGCGTACTTTCTTTGTTTCCCAAGGGGATAAGGCTTTTCGGGGCAATCAGGTCTATGAGTGGCTTTGGCAAAAATCGGCCCATTCTTTTGAAGGCATGACCAATATCTCGAAAAATACCCGTGATATGCTCGAAGCCAATTTTGTCATTAACCATATCAAGGTCGATCAAATGCAGCGTAGTACGGATGGTACGATTAAGAACGCGGTACGATTGCACGATGATTTGATTGTCGAATCGGTTTTGATTCCCACGAAAACAAGAACGACAGCCTGCGTTTCAAGCCAAGTAGGTTGTAGTCTTGATTGCCGTTTTTGTGCGACAGCGCGTCTAAAACGTATGCGAAATCTGAATCCCGATGAGATTTATGACCAAGTTGTTGCCATCGATAACGAAAGCCGCCTGTACTTCGACCGGCCATTGAGTAATATTGTTTTTATGGGTATGGGCGAGCCGCTCACGAACTATAATAATGTGCTAAAAGCTATTGATAAGATTACTTCTCCCGAAGGTCTGGGTATGTCTCCAAAGCGCATTACTGTATCTACTTCGGGAGTACCCAAGATGATTAAAAAAATGGCGGATGACGCCGTAAAGTTCAAATTGGCCGTATCGCTGCATTCGGCAATCGATGAAATACGCACCTCGATAATGCCCTTTAATGCGACTTTTACATTGGCCCATTTGAGGGAAGCTTTAGAGTACTGGTATACAAAGACCAAAAGCCGAATTACCTATGAATATGTAGTTTGGCAAGGTATCAACGACACTCAAAAAGATGTAGATGCGTTGGTAAATTTCTGTAGGTTCGCGCCTTCGAAGGTCAATTTGATAGAGTACAATCCTATTGATGATGGCGAATTTAAACAAGCGTCCAATGCAGCTTTGGATATGTACGTAAATACTTTAGAAAGAAACGGCGTCGTAGTAACCGTAAGACGGTCTCGCGGCAAGGATATCGACGCGGCGTGCGGGCAATTGGCGAATAAACAGTAAACAGTTTACAGTTGCAGTTGGCAGTAAAATTCAAAGTTCAATTCCTGCCCAAGGCAGGGTTTAAGGTTCAAGGTAAATCAGAAAATACCTTAAACCTTGAACAGAACTACGAAGTAGTTTTGAACATTGAATTTTTTTTACTGCCAACTGCCAACTGCCAACTGCAACCGTGAACTGCCGACTAATTTTTCCCTAAATTTATATTTCCAAATCGATACATTACAAAACCGACCCACTTGAAAGTTGTAGCCCAAATAAAAGAACCGGTCAATAAAGAAATGGAACTTTTCGAGACAAAGTTCCGTGAGGCCATGTCTTCTCAAGTCGCGTTGCTGAACCGCATTACCTATTATATCGTAAATCGCAAGGGCAAGCAGATGCGGCCTATGTTCGTTTTTTTGACCGCGAAACTGCTGAACCATGGTCAAGTCAATGAGCGGACCTACCGCGGGGCCTCGGTAATCGAGCTGATACATACGGCGACGCTCGTTCACGACGATGTGGTCGATGAAAGCAACAAACGCAGGGGTTTCTTTTCAATCAATGCCCTTTGGAAAAACAAGATAGCTGTTTTGGTTGGCGATTATCTCCTATCAAAAGGCTTGCTGTTGTCTATCGATAATGGTGATTTTGACCTTTTACGGATTATTTCCGTTGCTGTACGTGAGATGAGCGAGGGCGAGCTGCTACAGATTGAAAAAGCCCGACGTCTCGATATTACGGAAGAAGTTTATTACGACATTATCCGCCAAAAAACAGCTACTTTGATCGCTGCCTGCTGTAGTCTGGGAGCCTGTTCGGTAAAACCTGAGACCGCTGATGTCGAAACCTTTCGAAAATTTGGGGAGCTCTGTGGAATGGCATTTCAGATTAAGGATGACCTTTTTGATTATGGTGCCGAAAAAATCGGTAAACCCACGGGCATCGATATTAAAGAACAAAAGATGACCCTTCCCCTGATATTCGTTTTGAATAATTGTTCCAATTCGGAAAAGAGATGGCTCATCAATTCGGTAAAAAACCATAACAAAGACAAAAAACGGGTCAAGGAGGTCATTGCTTTTGTAAAGACCAACGGGGGGCTCGATTATGCCATCAAAAAAATGCTCCAGTTCAAAGCAGAGGCGTTGCAGCTTTTAGAAGGTTACCCTGATTCGGAATATAAAAGTTCGCTCGAACTAATGGTAAACTATGTCGTTGATCGGAAGAAGTAAATAAATGTCACCCTGAGCGCAGTCGAAGGGCATACTTGTTTCTAAACCTTCGACTGTACTCAGGGTGACACATTACATCTATTTAAAAGCCTTTTTAAAAAATCAAGACTCCAGGCAACCTTTTCCAAACGTAACACGTCTATCAAATAGAGGTTAACACAAAAAAAGTGAAAATCATTCCTTTTTATAAAAACGAGAAGCAGCTAATCCGAAAATCGGCATCCGGTAATCGGGAGGCACAACATCGGCTCTTCGAAAAATATGCACCAAAAATGCTGGGCGTGTGTAGAAGGTATATCAAAGACCTTCATTTTGCAGAAGATGCCATGGTCAATGGTTTTGTCAAGGTCTTTAAAAATTTGGATTCATTTCGATATGAAGGCAGCTTTGAGGGTTGGGTACGAAGAATTATGGTTCGAGAAAGTATTTCCCATTTACGCAAACAACAGTTCATTGTTTACGACGATACGATTTTTGATGAAGCTGCAAGCGAGAGTGTCGACAGCACTTCCGAATTCGATATTGACCATATACAACAGTTGATAGATGCATTGCCCGATGGGTATCGAACGGTTTTTGTACTCTATGCAGTCGAAGGATATAAACATCAAGATATTGCGGCCCTGTTGAATATATCTGAGAGCACTTCAAAATCGCAGCTTTTCAAGGCCAGAAAACTGTTGCAAGAAAAATTGAAATTAAAGGGAATATCGAGGCGAGCAAAATTTGGGGCTTCGTAAAACCAATAGGGATATTCCTAAAAGAAGGTAACTATCCGATAGATTAACTTTTAAGGAATAACCCAATAACAAATATCTTAAAACATGGCACCGAATAAATTTGAAAAACATATAAAGCAGCGTTTGGAGGAGCGGGAGATACGACCCTCAATAAATGCTTGGAGTAGAATTTCGGAGCAATTGGAAGGTGGCGAAAGTCCAAAAACGAATACTGTTTTCCGGTATGCCATAGCGGCGAGTTTTATTGGATTTCTAGTGGTTTCCATTTGGTATTTTAATAGAGATGCACCGGTCGATTCACAAAACACCGTGGTAGAATCGGCACCGGTCGACTCTAGTATTAAGGAGGAAAAGTCAGATAAAACTTTTGAGCAATCCCTTGAAAAAGAATCGATTGTAGCTAAGAGAGACAAAATTCCTAATAAAAACGACGCTGTTGATTCACCAGAAATACCGAATAATAATCCCAAAATATCCGTTGTCATGGCCGATAAAGGCAATGAACCTCTTGAGAAGGTCATTCTGGCTTCCGAGGGCTCGTGTGAGCTTATCGATATAAAAATTGCAGAAATCATAGCGCAGGTCGATTTGCTTGAAAAGGAGAACAATTCGATTACAGATGCCGAGATTGATACACTTCTGCGTCAGGCCCAGCAAGAAATACTTGAGGATAAAATTTTCCGGCAAGACCGTTCGGTAGATGCAACGGCCCTTTTGGCCGATGTCGAAGATGAATTGGACAAGTCTTTTCGAGATCAAATATTCGACGCCCTAAAAGATGGTTTTGTAAAAGTCAGAACGGCCGTAGCGGATCGTAATAAATAAATCCCGATTAATAATAATTATACGTTCTGAACTTTCGCCGCTTAAAAAAGTAGCGACTGGCGAAAGTCTGTTCAAAAATCAAATATTCATCAATCAATCCCTCGACAATCTCCTCCCACTCCGGAGGAGGTCGGGAGGGGGACTTCAAAATCAAAAATTATGAGGACTATTGTAACCTATTTGGTAATACTTCTAATTTCATTGCTGACGCAACAACTTTTGGCCCAAGACGATGAAACTATGAACTTTAAAATAGAAGAACTTGAAAAGAAAAAAAAGGATGTTACACAGGTGGAACGTGAAGCATTAAAAAACGAAGTAAAGCAAATCAACGATCGTTTTGATAATGGTGAAATTTCAAGGGAAAGAGCACAGGAATTAAAAAAGAAAGCTGCCGAAAAGCACGCCAAAAATATCGAGAATAAGGTGGCCATACTACAGAATACTATCGAGTTGATAAAGCGAACGGGAAATGCCGACATTAATACAGATACAAATAGCATTGAAATTGCACTGGGGGGTCCCGATGAAGAGGGTGATTTGCTCTTCGGGGTCAAGTATAATTCAGGAAACCAAAAGAGAATCGTTTATGACCGAAGAACTTATGGTGATCCTGTAATCGCATTCGGCCTTAACAACGCCCTGATAAATGGACAGTCATTGGAAGACTCACCCTATAGTGTTGGAGGCAGCCGATTTTTTGAAATAGGTTGGGCCTGGCGTACCAGGGTCTTCAGAAACTCCAATTTCTTACGCTTGCACTACGGAGTCTCGTTTCAGTTCAATGGGTTAAAACCTGAAGATAACCAATACTTTGTACTCAATGAAGGTCAGGCCGAACTGGAAGAGTTCGATTTCGACCTAAATAAATCGAAGTTTCGCATGGATAATCTGGTTTTTCCATTACATTTTGAATTCGGTCCTTCAAAGTTCAGACGTACTGATGAAAGAATTCGATATAACATTCACAACCAATTCCGCTTGGGTATTGGTGGTTATGGAGGACTTAATTTGGGAACTCGACAAAAATTGAAATACAATCTTGACGGAGAGAAGGTAAAAGACAAACTAAAAAGAAGCTACAACACTAGTAATTTTGTCTATGGCCTTAGCGCTTACATTGGGTTCGATAGTGTTTTGTTATACGCAAAATACGACCTAAGCCCTATTTTTCAAGATGCCATTGTCGATCAGCATAACATCTCCTTAGGCCTGAGATTTGATTTGAGTCATTGACGTTCTAGGGCCCTTTGCATTTCTTCAGTAAATTCTTCCTTAAAATAAACTCGCTTGCAATGGGAGCATTCAGCAACCACAGTATTCGATATCTTAAAAAGTTTTATCCAAAAAAAGTGAAACCAACTGCTTGCCTTTGATGCGGTTAGCGTACCAATCTGAGCGCAGTAGGGGCAGGTGACATTTTCGAGTATTTGGATTTCCGTTTTGCCGGGGCGTGTACCGAAAAAGAAGATCATAAGACTAAAATCAAAGAGGTTTAGCCAAGATATTAAATTAAGTGCTTTATGGCTAATCGTCCTTAGCCCTAAAAATTAGAGAAAATGAAAAAACTTGTACTATTCTGTAGTTTCATCATATTGCCATCGATATTTGTACTACGGGCCAATGAACAAGAAGACTATGGTATTTACCATCAACGTGTCATAGATGCAGAAACAAGTATCGCTTCAGAAAATTATGAGGGCGCCCTTGCCATTTATGAAAATCTATTTAGAAAATACGATTTTATTTTTCTGAGAGAGTATCAAGTAGCTAGCCAACTTGCCTGGTTTTTAAATTACAAAGAGAAAGCCTATATGTACTTAGTAAAGGGGATGCTTTCCGGTTGGCAGCTAAAATCAATAAAACGAAATACCTTTTTAAAAGGGCTGCGAGCAACTAAAAAATGGAAGACCCTAAAGAAACAATATCCAAAATTTAACGAACAGTACAAATCAACTTTGAACGAAAAGCTTAGGGTTCGTATTAAAAAAATGTTTTCAAAAGATCAATGGAAGGCAATCGGGGCCTTATTCACTTTTGGCACAAGAGCTCAAGATAGGTATGCCGAGAAAAAATTTGCGCCGCATAGCGAAAAGCAGATGGACGAGGTTTCAGATGTTCTTGAAGAATATGGCTATCCGGGAGAGAAGCTCATCGGTAACGATTTCTGGATGTCTACGATTTTGGGTCACCATAATTCTATTTCACAATCCTATAACCAGAATGACACGCTTTATCCGAAATTAAGACCAAGATTAAAGCATGCACTTAAAAAAGGTGAAATTTCCCCTTTTGAGCTCGCTTTAATTGACGATTGGTACCGGGCAACAAAAAATAGCGGAGAAACATCGATTTACGGAATTCTTGACGCGCCGACCTTATCAAAATTGAACGAAACGAATGCATTGAGAAAATCGGTCTATCTCAGACCGATTGAGATACGTAACGGACTCATCGAGATTCAGAACAAAACGGGTATGGATTTTTACTTAAAAGAAACCTCCTGGATCGCAGGTAAAATTGAAATTGAGGAATGAAAAATATTGTTCAATTTCCAGTTTAATAAATGATAGTGTATCTACAAAGCTTACTATAATTTCTTTATTCCTAGAAAATCAGAATTAAAATCGCTTTAAATCGGTGTTTTTGAAGACCCATTCCGGTGTACGCAATTCCTGATGAATTTCAGAAATACGATACCATGGTGAAAGTCCGCTGTTATTCGGATTTTTCAAAACCTGTATTTCCTGCGCTGGCATATAACTCTGTGCCAGAAGAAACACTTTTTCTCTGGTAGTATCTTCCCAGGCCACATCGACTACAATAACTGCATGGCCCGGAAAGCCACCCTGAATGAACACGTCTCCTGTCTGTAATTCTTGCAAGGAAATCGATTTGAGTTCTTCTTCGAGGGATGCCGTGCCTGCATAACTAAAGACCATTTCGAGATACTTCCAGAAATCGGCGTATGAGTTAGAAGGTTGTGCGGAATGAATCCATTTTACACGATTCCCTTTTACTGAGATGCGCTGGCCCTTTTGCCATTTCGAATAGTCGGCCCGAAAACCATTGGTAAAATTAAAATGGATACTGTCGTATTTTTTTAAAGAGAATAGATACTCCGCCCGCAGTCGCATAACGGCATCGGCACATTGATGTAAATCTCGTTTTCCTATGGGTAAATCGACTACGGCTTCGTAAACGGTTCCTTTTGGTTTATTGCTTCCGTCGTAGTAGGTGACTTTTGATTCCAGTGGCTTTAGCGGGAGGTTCCTGAGATAGTGCCCGAATGAAGGGTTATCTAAGGTCGTTCTTCGAAATCCCTCGGGAACGGCAAAACGTTCACCTATTGTTTTTCCTTCAGGATGGTAGTTTGAATCTGAAACCTGATGGGCGGTATCTTCGACTGCGGTTTTTTTGACTTTGTCAGTAAAACTTTCTCGACAGCCACTCAAGAGAATTACTAATAACGAAACAATAAAAACGCCAGGTTTCATGATTGCAAATTACCTATAAAAATTATACTCTCACGCTCTAAAACAGTCTCCGTTGTCTTATCTTTAAAGACTTTTTACTATTTAGACTATTCATTTGATTTCAAAATCCACCATAGACCAAGTATATGAAACTGCCCGATTGGAGGAGGTTATCGGGGATTTTGTACAGTTGAAAAAATCGGGATCGAATTTTAAAGGGCTCAGTCCGTTTACCGATGAGCGTACGCCCAGCTTCATGGTTTCCCCGGTCAAACAGATTTGGAAAGATTTTAGCAGTGGTAAGGGCGGTAATGTCGTTGCTTTTTTAATGGAGCATGAACATTTCACCTATCCCGAGGCCATAAAGTATTTGGCCAAAAAGTACAATATCGAGGTAGAGGAGACCGAACGTACCGATGAGCAAAAACAAGAGGCGAACGAGCGCGAGAGTATGTATCTGGTTTCCGAATTCGCCCAAAAACACTTTTCTGAAATGCTATGGGATACCGAATTGGGCAAAGCCATAGGCTTAAGTTACTTCAAGGAGCGTGGATTTACCGATGACACCATCAAAAAATTTAGTCTAGGGTATTGCTTAGATCAGTGGGACGGTTTTACCAAGGCAGCCTTGGATAAGGGGTATCAATTAGGATATTTAGAAAAAACCGGACTCACCATTGTAAAGGAGGATGCACAGCAGCCTAATAATCCGAAAAAATTCGATCGTTTTAAAGGCCGGGTCATGTTTCCTATCCATTCCATGAGTGGAAGGGTTTTAGGTTTTGGAGGACGTATTTTGACAAATGAGAAGAAAGCGGCCAAATACCTGAATTCGCCCGAAAGTGATATTTACCATAAGAGCAAGGTGCTTTATGGTATCTATTTTGCCAAGCAGGCCATTGCCAAAGAAGACAATTGTTACTTGGTCGAAGGGTATACCGATGTAATACAAATGTATCAAAGAGGAATTCAGAATGTGGTTTCCTCCAGCGGAACAGCTTTGACCTCAGAACAGATTCGACTGATCAATCGCCTGACGAAAAACATTACGGTTTTGTTCGATGGTGATGCGGCCGGTCTACGTGCTTCTTTGCGAGGTATCGATTTGATTCTGGAACAGGGCATGAACGTGAAAGTTTGCACTTTTCCCGAAGGAGAAGACCCCGATAGTTTCGCCAAGAGCAATGAATTCGAAGATGTAGTGCTTTATCTTCAGGAAAATGCAAAGGATTTTATACAGTTCAAGGCTAATCTTTTGGCCGAGGAAGCTGCCGATGACCCCATTAAAAGAGCGGATACAGTGCGAGATATCGTGAACAGTATTTCTAAGATTCCCGATGCGATCAAACGGGAAATTTACGTTCAGGAATGTGCTAACATTATGAATGTATCCGAAGGAGTACTGTTCAGCACGCTGGCACAGATCGGTAAAAAAGATTTAGCCGACGCCTCGAAAAAAGCCAAACAAGAGCAGAAAGCATTTGATGTAGTCAAGAACGAGGTTGCCACCGAAAAGGTAGACGTGCAATATGAACTTGAACGAAAAATCATTGAAATGTTGCTATTATACGGCAGCGAAAAGCAAGAGTTCGAAGATTTGATATTGCGAGAAAGTGAAGCGGGTGACCTTATTTTAGAACCTGAATCCTTAGAAGCTAAGGTATACGAAAAAATTTTCCTTGACCTTCAAGAAGACGAGATAGAACTGACGAACGATGGTTTTCGAAGTATCTATTACAAGCTGATAGCCGCACTTAACGAAAATGATGATTTTTCGATAAATACTTTTTTATCAGATCTCGATCAAGAAATGGTAAAAGAAATTTCATCGATTCTTATGGAGGAGGAAAAGTATACGCTTCACAATTGGGAAAGAAAAGATATTTACCCGAAGGAAAAGGAAGCGGGAATTGCGCAGCTTGTGAGTGAGACTATCTTGACATTGCGTTGTTTTTTAATTAAAAAACGTATGGCTTCCCTTCAAGAGAACACGCAAGAAGTGGCTCCCGGTTCTGATAACCGTGAAACACTTGAAGAGATTATGAATTATTTAAACCTGAACAAGTTGCTCAACCAAAAGCTGAACCGGGTACTTTCTTAGAGACCAAAGGGCTCTTTTCGAAGCTATATTTCTGCACTTTGACAATGCCGAAAATGTCGGTTTTACTTTATTTTCACGAAGGCAGTGATGCACTAAGGTTACTACAAAAACTAAAATTCTTATACTATGAATTGCTATGCTATTACTATGAAAAGTATTTTGTGGGCGACCCTTATCAGTTCGACTTTTTTGTTCAGCCCTTGCTATGGGCAAAATTCCGATATGCTATTGCCTTTTCGGTTAGCCTTTCCAGATGATATGGAAAAGGTTGAGCGCCTTGATTTTGACAAAGATGGTGACCCAGATGCGTTGCGCTATACCGTGCATGGCGATATTCCGATAATGTGGATCGATGACGACGATGATATGAGCCCCAACGACTGGGAAGGTGATTTAGATAACGATTGTATTCTTATCGATCGCAATAAAGATGGTGTTTTTGCGGGGCCGTGGGATTTTTCAGTTGATTACGGCGATGAAGATGGAAATGGAATTGCCGATATACAATCGGTGATAGCTAACGGTGATAGTGCGGTGCGGAATGAGTGGGATTGGTCATCGGATATTATGTGGTTTATTGACGATGGCGAAGAAGATGCAAATTTTGGTTATATCGATTGGAACAAAATTGATTTGAAATGTTGGGGGCACTACGGACATTCTAATTTTTACGCCGATTATCATGGCCAAACGGCGTTTACGAAAATGAATGTCTCCAGTTTTAGACTGCACGACCTAAGGTACAGTTGGGAAAACCCTTTTTACTTTTTCGATATGGATAATGATTCTCACAGCGAACTTTCTATTCAATTAGAAGATACGCCCGTTTTTAAGAATAAGCCAGAAGGTATCAACGGCAGGGTCGACAATGAGCTCTTTAAAAATTTGGACGACGGTATAGATGCCACCTTTATTGGCGTACTCGATAAGGTATACATTTCATTTGACCTTGATAACGACAATGGTGCAGCGAATGAATTTGATTTTGATATGAGCTTACAGTTCAATGGAGAAGAAGGCTATAATTACAATCAAATGAAA
>ENA-ORXM01001106-ORXM01001106.1-marine-metagenome-genome-assembly--contig:-NODE-1106-length-39780-cov-4.177443_pt1 | contig 39780 bp, 36 predicted proteins | sample MGYA00237867_ERZ511480 | MGnify/ENA primary metagenome ERZ511480 (study PRJEB26309, sample SAMN06266103) | marine metagenome | isolation source: Algal blade | place: United Kingdom:Sidmouth, United...
GTGTCCACAGGTCGGTCATGTCAAGGTGTTTATGAAGACCGTTTCTTTGTAGGAAGTGAACCTCTGGTCTTTCCTAATCCTTTTGATACCAATACTAGATTGCTATTGGGCTCATCTACGGAAAAAGTAAGAATTGATATATTTACTATAAGTGGTTCATTGGTTAAAAGTGAGCAAAGTACACCAAGAGGTGGTGAAGTGGATTTAGACTTTTCGTCACTGCTTTCTGGAATTTATATTGTTAAAGTAAAAGGAGAAACTATTGAAGGAACGGTTAAAGTTATAAAACGATGAGAATACTAGCTTTTATACTATTGTGTTTGGTGCTCTTTTCGGGTTGTAAAAAAGACTCGCCTAAACCGCCGGAAAAAGTAAGTTTGGTAGCTCCGGCCAAAAATTCTGAATGCACACCAGTTCAAAGTGATGGTGAAACAAGTAGTATAGTAAGGTTTAATTGGAACGCAGCAGATAACACAGAAGTATATGTTTTGCAAGTGACCAACCTAACTACAGGTACAATTCAGTATAAAAACACTTCTGCTACTATAGAAACATTGTCTCTTGCCAAGGGTACGCCATTTTCATGGGTAGTAGTCTCTGAAAATTCAGAAACAACAACATCTGTAAGTAGTGATTCTTGGTTGTTTTATAATCCGGGTTCAGAAGTTAGTCACGTTCCTTTTCCGGCTGAATTGACTTTCCCTGCTCAAGGTTCTACAGCTTTTAAAGATGTGAACAATGAAATAAGTTTAAAGTGGACAGGCCAAGATTTAGATGATGATATTAAATCTTACGATGTATATTTTTCAAATGAGAATCCACCTGTAACACTGTTGCAAAATACGAATGCAGGGGTTAATGAGCTAAAGGTACAGGTAGTTTCTGATGAAGTTTATTATTGGAAAGTTGTTACTACAGACGAAGAAGGAAATATTTCAACTAGTAATATTACAGAGTTTAAGACCCGTTAAATTGATTCATTGTTCGTGCAACACCGGCTAGAACAAATGATTGAATCAGTTCTGTGGTTTTTTCGAACCGCTCTGTTAAAGCATTTCTCTCTGCTTCGCTCCATTCACCTAAAACATATTCTACCTGTCTGCCTTTTCCAAAATCTGCTCCTACACCAAAACGGAGTCGGTTGTAATTCGTGGTTTGTAGAACGTTTTGAATGTCCTTGAGACCGTTATGACCTCCGTTACTTCCCTTTGTTTTTAAGCGTAATGACCCAAACTCCAAATTAATATCATCCGTAACAACTAGAATGTTTTCTAAAGGAATATTCTCTTTATCCATCCAATACTTTAGCGCTTTACCACTAAGGTTCATATAAGTTGATGGTTTAAGACAAATAACACTCCGACCTTTAATTTTGAATACGCCTAAGTCTCCTAGTTTTACAGTCTCAAAAGAAAAGTTTAGAACCTCAGAAAGAGCATCTAAAACTTTAAACCCAATGTTATGACGGGTTTCTGAATACTCGCTGCCTATATTGCCTAGACCAATAATTAGGTATTTTTTCATGCTGTCTGTTTCTTCTAGAACCCTTTTGTCCGTATTAAAAATTAATTTTAGAAATTTGAACATAATCGTTTGGTTTTTGGAGTAGCTCTTTTCTGGAATGTGATTATGTTTTAAATAAATATAAGATGCAATGTTAAGGTATAAAAATACAAAAGCGCCCTAAATTAGGGCGCTTTTTATAAAACTTCAAATGAAATTTATTCTTGGCTTTCTCCACCTTCAGTAGCTTCAGCTGCTCCTTCAGTAGCTTCACCTTCTTCTCCTTCAATTTCTTCGTCATCGTCAACGGCAACCGCTGTACGCTGAGTTTTAACTTGAACAACAACCATAGACTCTGGGTGTAAGATGGTAAATTCATCTTTCAACAAAGATTCAACGGTAATGTTGTCACCGATTTTTAATTTAGATATATCAATATCAAAATAATCTGGCAAGTTGTCTGGAAGTGCTTTAATAGCAAGTTTTCTTTTTCTAAAAAGTAAACGACCACCGGCTCTTACACCTGGAGCGTTACCTTCTAAACGAACAGGAATGTTCATGGTAACTTCTTTATCATCAAAAAGTTGATAGAAATCGATATGCAAAATTTTATCAGTCACTGGGTGAAACTGAATGTCTTGCATAATCGCTTTTACCTTAACATCGCCTAAGTCAACCTTTACGGTGTGTGCGGCCGGGGTGTAAACTAAATTTCTGAACGCTAACTCTTCAGCTGAAAAGTGTAATGGTTTTTCCCCTCCGTATACAACGCAAGGAACCTGTCCAGCATTACGTAGGGCTTTCGTTGCCTTCTTGCCCACGCTTTCTCTTTCTGATCCTTTAATCTTAATTGACTTCATTATATGATTTAAATAATTAATACTCGTAATTGGAGTAGCCCATAGGACTACATTAAAAATTTTGATGCTATTGAGGTGTTGTGGTGCACTCTATGCATAACATCTGCAAAAAGCTCCGCACAACTCAATACTTTCACTTTATTTGAATCTCTTTTTGAAGGAATAGAATCTGTTACGATCAATTCTAACAATTGAGATTTTTCAATTTTTTCGTAGGCATCACCGGATAAAAGAGCATGCGTTGTAATGGCCCTTACGCTCAATGCGCCTCTTTCCATCATTAAATCCGCAGCCTTTGTCAATGTTCCGGCGGTATCTACCATGTCATCTACTAAGACCACATTCTTACCTTGAACGTCACCAATAAGCTCCATATGAGATATAACATTGGCTTTAGCTCTTTGTTTGTAACAAATAACAACATCACTACCCAATGCTTTGGAATAGGCGTAGGCTCGTTTGGAACCACCCATATCCGGAGAGGCAATGGTTAGGTTATCTAGTTTTAAATTCTTTAAATAAGGTAAGAACATGGTGGATGCAAACAGATGATCAACAGGCTTTTCAAAAAAACCTTGAATTTGGTCTGCATGCAAATCCATTGTAATTATTCTTGTTGCCCCAGCTGCTTCAAGCATTTTGGCTATTAGCTTTGCTGCAATAGGTACTCTAGGCTTATCTTTTCTGTCTTGTCTGGCCCAGCCAAAATATGGCATTACAGCTGTTATGTGTCTAGCAGATGCACGTTTGGCTGCGTCTAGCATCAATAACATTTCCATTAAATGCTCAGAACTAGGGTTGGTAGAACCAATGATAAAAATACGCGCCCCTCTAACTGACTCTTCGAACGATGGTTGAAACTCTCCGTCACTATATCTAGAGAAGAGTACATTGCCCAATTCGGCACCGTAGGATTTGGCAATTTTACGTGCCAATTCAGTACTCTGTGTACAGGCGAATATTTTTGGTTCGGGAACTTGGTAGGCCATGGGTAACGTATTGTTAATTAGTTTATTGACAAGTCGTTTTGTTAGCGAGGTGCAAATTTAGACATTTATTTGTGTTGCTAAAGGATAAATGTTGTTATTTTTTACCTTGGAAATAAAAAAATTATTTACTTTTGCAGTCCGATTTTAATGCTCGAGTGGCGGAACTGGTAGACGCGCTGGATTCAAAATCCAGTTCCTTTGGAGTGCGGGTTCGATTCCCGCCTCGAGTACAGGATAATAAGAAAAAAGCTGAGATGTATTCTCAGCTTTTTTTATGCCTTAAACTTTGGTGTTTAATGCGAGATGGAGGTAGGGCAAAACAATATGTGCAACTTTTCTGTTTTTGTAAAAGAACAAATTATAATTACCGAACGTTTGGTAAAATAAATAATTGTCTTATATTTGCCTTATGAGACCACAAAAAGTATTGGATAAAGAAATTGTAACAAAGCTTGTAGAGGTTTTTAGGTCTAATGGTTACGATGGTGCAAGCCTTTCTGAACTGGCCGAGAAAACTGGTTTAAAAAAAGCTAGTCTGTATCACCGTTTTCCGGAAGGGAAACAAGGAATGGCTGTAGCGGTGTTAAATTATTTGGGGGAGTGGGCGGAAGAAAATGTATTTAATATTTTAAATGATGAAACTATTCCTCCAGCACAGCGATTGTTGAGGGGGTTGGATAATATTAGAGTTTTGTATAGCGACGGAAAAAACGCATGTGTGTTGCGTGCATTCTCTTTGGGTTCTGGTTTAGAATTATTTGAAAATCAGATTAAAAACGGCATGACCCAGTGGATTGACGCATTCAAAACCATAGGTAAATCATTAGGTTTGTCTGAAGAGAAGGCGCAGAAATATGCCGTTCGAACTTTAGTGGAACTACAGGGGAGCCTTGTAGTTACTAAAGGATTGAATGATTTGAGCATATTTGACCAAACCTTAAAGGATATAGAGTCTAAATATTTGAACAAATAAAAAAATTTAAAATAGTTATTTACCGAACATTCGGTAATAAATTAATCCTTAATATTTTAATTATGAAAAATTTAATTCTTTATGCACTGGCTATAGCGCCTTTATTTGTTTCTGGAGCAATATCGGCTGATTTGGAAATATCAACTCATTGTAGTTGTGATGAAAATACAAACAAAGTTAAGTATCGAACCCTTGAAGTTAATGGAGTGAACATAGCATACAGAGAAGCAGGAAATCCTGAAAACCAGACTATAGTTTTGCTTCATGGTTTTCCTACTTCATCTCATCAATATAGAAAAGTACTAAATCAATTATCGGACGAGTTTCATATGATAGCTCCGGATTATCCTGCATTTGGGAACAGTGATTTTCCCGATTCAGATAAATTTGAATATACTTTTGATAACCTTGCATCAACTATAGATGCTTTTCTTGAGAAAAAGAACATTACTTCTTATGCATTGATGATTCAAGATTATGGTGCTCCCATAGGGTTTAGAATTGCCACAGCTCACCCGGAAAGGGTTACGGCTATTATCAACCAAAACGGGAATGCCTATGAAGAAGGATTGGGAGCCGCTTGGAAGGACACAAAAAGTATGTGGGCTAATAGAAATAAGCAGACAGAAGAAGCTCTTTTACATGCTTTTTCCATAGAAGGCCTAAAGTGGCAATATACACATGGAACTAGAAATCCGGAAAACATAGATCCTGACACTTGGAATTTGGACTATTTGAAAATGTCAAGGCCTAATGCCCATGCTGTAAATCTAGATTTGTTCTATGATTACCGGAATAACATAAAGTTGTACCCAAAATGGCAGCAATATTTGAGGGATAATCAACCTCCTTTACTCATTGTTTGGGGAAAGAACGACGCTTTTTTTCCAGAAAGTGGTGCAGAAGCATTTAAGAAAGATGTGAAAGAAATCGACTATAATATTTATGATACCGGCCATTTTGCTCTTGAGGAAGATGCAGATAAGATCATTCCTAAAATGAGGATTTTCATGAGAAAACTTAAATTATAAGAATATTTTTTACAGGTAAAAGCCCCGTTTGGGGCTTTTTGCAGTTGTTTTATTGTTAGGTAGATCTATTACAAATTACTCTTGGTTGTAAAATTCAACTTTCACTACCTTAGCAATTATGAAGGCAATTGAAATAAGAACCGTAAATGTCGTTCAATATATCAAACCTTTGCGAGAAGGAGGTTCACTTCCGGGTCTAGTAAAGGCAGATGATGAATTTTTGTATGTTATTAAATTCAGAGGTGCAGGCCAGGGTAAAAAGGCTTTGATTGCTGAACTTATTGGGGCAGAATTAGCACGTGCTATGGGTCTTAAAGTACCTGAAATTGTTTTTATGAATTTGGACGATAGTTTTAGTAAAACTGAGCCAGATGAAGAAATTCAAGATTTACTTAAATTCAGTGTGGGTCTGAATCTTGGCTTGCATTACCTCTCGGGTTCCATAGTTTATGATCCGTTGGTTTCTGTTGCGGACCCTTTTACGGCTTCAAAAGTTGTTCTTTTGGATAGTATGATCAGTAATATAGACCGTACGGCAAAGAATACGAATTTGCTCAATTGGCATAAAGAACTTTGGCTGATTGATCATGGGTCTAGTTTTTATTTCCACCATAACTGGGAAACTTGGAATACTCATTTAGAAAGAACCTTCCCCGCTATTAAAGACCATGTACTTTTGGAGCGTGCTACTGAGTTGCCAAAGGCCGCAGAAGAAATCAAAGCAAACATAAATGAAGCTACCATTACAGAAATTATATCTAAAATTCCCGAAGATTGGTTATTGAGTGAATCTGACCCCATAACACCACAAGAGAAACTAGCTGCTTATAGGAAGTTTTTAGAAACAAGATTGGCAAAATTAGAAGTGTTGGTTAAAGAGGCCCAAGATGCAAGATAGAGTTACATACGAATTTGCTATTATAAGGCTAGTGCCCAAGGTAGAACGAGGAGAATTCATTAACGTTGGAGCCATAGTATTCTCTAAAAGAAAAAAATTCTTAGGAATGAAATTCTTGGTAAATCGCAAGCGTATTCAGGCTTTTACGTCAGAGATAGAACCCGATATTATTGAAGATTATTTAAAAGCTTGGGAGAAGGTATGTGAGGGTGAACCCAAAGGTGGAGCTATAGGGAAGTTAGATTTACCATCAAGATTTCGTTGGCTTACAGCTTCTAGAAGTACCATTATTCAAAGTTCAAAACCACATCCAGGTCTTTGCTTTGATCCTGAACAGGAATTAGAAAATCTCTTTGAAAAAAATGTGCTTTAGAGAAAGTCAATCGTTTTTTGATACATATTCCTAAAGCGGCCTAGGGAAGTTGTTAAAAGTAATATTGTGTTGTGTATTCCTGTTAAAATATAGGGGTTTGTACTTTTTAGTTTATGGGCTTTTACCTTGTTTCAAAAAAATAAGTTTAAATTTAAGGACTGCTTTGTATTGATTAGCAGATTCCTACCCCCTCATGGAAGTATGCGACCTAGTCTTAAAGCTAGGTTTCGTAATAGTAATGCCGGTATTGTCCCCAGTTCTAACCTAAACAACCGTAGTATCCAGATGAGTCAACCACTTAGCCTAAAAAATCATTTTAATAAGGATAATGAATACACACAGACTATTCTAAATAATATGGGTGATTCCGTTTTTGTTAAGGATGATCAAAGTAGAATAATTTTGGTAAATGAAGCTTTCTGTAAAATGATGGGCCTTTCCTGTGAGGAAATCATTGGAAAGACACTTGCTGAAGAGGTGACGAAAGAAGAGCGTGAATCTTTTTTGAAAATTGATAGGCAAGTCTTGGCAGATGGTATTGAAAGTATCGTTGAAGAGAATATGACGGTTAGAGGAGGAACAAAAAAGGTGTTATCTACAAGGAAATCACGCTTTGTAGATGGTGAAGGGAATAAATTCCTTGTATGTGTGGTACGGGATATTACGGAAAAGAAAAAGGCGGCAGAGGCCTTAAGAAAAAGAGAGTCGGAATTGAAAGATGTTGTAGCTACAAGAGATAGATTATTCTCTATTATAGCTCATGATTTAAGAAGTCCGTTTAACAATATTACATTGTTATCTGAATTGTTAGAAGACTCGATAAAAAAGAATGATATTGGCCAATCTCAAGAATACTTGGAACTCATTAATAAGACTACAAGCAATACTCTTAGTTTACTGGACAATCTTTTAGATTGGACAAAATCTCAAACGGGATTAAGGGATTTTAAATCAGAAAAAGTTAATATCAACAAGATTTTGTCCCAAACTTTAGAATTATCCAAAGCAATTGCCAGTACCAAGAATATTGGTTTGAATTTATTGCAAAGTGAGCCTATACACGTATGTTCTGACCATAAGGTAATAAAAACCATTGTTCGTAATCTGATATCCAATGCTATTAAGTTTACCAAACCTGGAGGTAGAATAGAAGTTTCAACTAAACTTTACGATAAAAATGTTGAAATTACAGTCTCAGATGATGGCGTAGGTATGAGAACAGATACTTATGAAAAGCTATTCTATGTAAATACAAATATGGCTTGTGTGGGCACCGCAAATGAAAAAGGCTCAGGTTTTGGTTTGGTCCTTTGTAAAGAATTCGTAGAAAAATTGGGAGGTACTATTTGGGCAGAAAGCACTTTGGGTAAGGGGAGTGATTTTAAATTTACTGTTCCTATTAATAAACCAAAACCACCTCGTAGTAGAATACTTAAGAAATAAAGTAATTTATATAGAGAATTTCAGATTTTTATATTGATAGTTCAGTAGAGATTATTTCTCTTTACAGAGCTATCTTTTTGTTTCAATCTTATTATACTTCATGAAGATGAATAAAGAGTAATTTTAGCAACATTACAGAACACAATGGCAGGAGAAAAAAACTTAGTGGAAATGGTAAAGGGGATGACCCCAAAGTTGAATGGAGGTGAATATGTATTTATCACCTTAAACAATGTGAACCAGGTTTCAAGGGCTGATACACTTTGTGAGTTTAAAGAGCACGAGGCTACAACGGTGATCATCTCCAAACAAAAAGCCGATGCACTACGACTTCCTTATGAATATGTAGCTTCTTGGATTACTTTATCCGTTCACTCCTCATTAGAAGGCGTAGGGCTAACCGCTTTATTTTCATCAGAATTGGCAAAGCATCATATTAGCTGTAATGTTGTTGCAGCCTACTATCATGACCATATTTTTGTAGACTGCAAAGATGCCTCAAAAGCTGTAAAGATCCTAGAACGGTTATCCCGGAATTACACGGGCTAAGGAATGCTTCACTAGTCTCAAAATGACTTCACTGAAGTTGGTTTTATGGCTTTTCATTGTCATCTATTTTACTATCTTAGAAGTCTAAATACCAACCTAGCTCATGCCACTTGTTATTGTTATTGCCGGAATTTTTGTTCTTTTTATATTAATTGCCCGCTTTAAACTCAACGCTTTCATTGCTTTTATCATCGTCTCGCTGTTGGTGGGTGTTGCAGAAGGAATGGATTTTGAGACTGTTACCAAGTCCATTCAATCCGGTATTGGAAATACCCTAGGATATCTCATTTTGATTCTTGGTCTGGGAGCCATGTTGGGTAAGTTGGTAGCAGATAGTGGTGCGGCGCAGCGTATCACTACCCAAATGGTTGAAAAATTCGGTAAAAGGCATATTCAATGGGCTGTGGTACTTACCGGTTTTATAGTAGGTATACCTATGTTCTATACGGTAGGTTTCGTTATACTAATACCCCTGGTATTTACTGTCGCAGCAGCAACAGGACTTCCCTTAATATATGTAGGGCTGCCTATGTTGGCCTCGCTTTCGGTAACACATGGGTATCTTCCACCTCATCCGGCACCAACAGGAATCGCGGTTATTTTTAATGCTGATATTGGTAAGACCTTGCTATACGGTATTCTTGTGGCAATCCCGGCAATTATCGTAGCAGGTCCTCTTTTATCTCGTTCTATAAAAAATGTCGAGGCAACTCCGCTTAAGGAGTTTTTAAATCCAAGAATTTTGACAGATGATGAAATGCCCAGTACGGCTACTAGTATTCTTACTGCCTTGTTGCCGGTTATTCTCATTGGTTTTGCATCTATAATGGGATTAATACTTCCAGATGAAAATGAAGTGAGAAAAGCAACGGACATTTTGGGGAATCCTGTAATGGCTATGCTTATTTCCGTTCTGGTGGCTATTTATACCTTGGGACTGGCAAGAGGCAAAAAAATGAAGGATGTAATGGATTCCGTAGCCAGTGCCGTTTCGGGTATCACCATGGTGCTTTTGATTATAGCCGGTGCAGGAGCTTTAAAACAAGTTTTAATTGATAGTGGCGTAAGTGATTATATAGGCGAAATGCTAAAGGGGTCTACCGTTTCACCTTTAATTTTAGCATGGTTAATTGCCACGGTTATACGCGTGTGTGTTGGGTCAGCAACGGTGGCGGGCCTTACTGCTGCAGGGATTGTTTTGCCGTTGATTGCCAATACGGATGTAAGTCCGGAATTAATGGTTTTGGCTATTGGATCGGGAAGTTTAATGCTCTCTCATGTTAACGATAGTGGATTTTGGCTTTATAAAGAGTATTTTAATCTTTCTGTAAAGGACACTTTAAAAACATGGACCGTAATGGAAACCACTGTTGGTGTTATGGGTCTAATAGGGGTGCTAATTTTAGATATTTTTATATAATTTATTCACGTTGTAAGATGATGAAGAGAAGACAATTCATAAACCGAACCGCTCTTGCTATAGCCGGAACAGGTCTTATAGGCTGTTTTGACCATTCTAAGTTCCAGTTGAAGAAAAACCAAATAGTGGGTTGTTTTGGAGATAGTATTACCGCTGCAGGAGGTAATGGCTATGTAGAAATGCTACAGGAGATATTCAATAAAGAGAAGCCGGAACTCAACATTACATTTATAAACTTCGGGAAGGGAAGTGAAACCGTAAGCGGACTTACGGAAAAGGACCACCCTGGTCCAAGACCTTATCTTTTTGAACGGTTGGACCAAATTTTAGATGAAAATCCAATTGATGTAGCACTATTCTGTTATGGTATTAATGATGGAATATATGGAGCGCCTTCTGAAGAGTTGTTTAGAAGTTTTAAAATAGGGGTGTATTCCTTTTTGGAAAAGATGCGCCAGAGAGATATTAAGACCATTCTTCTAACTCCACCACCATTGGCTGAAACATTGCCCAGTACTGAAACCTCAAAATCGTATAGTTATAAAAATCCTTACCCCAAGTATGATGCGGAGGTACTTGAAGAATTTACGGATATCATACTAGATATGCATCACCCTTATGCAAATGCGGAAATTAATATTCGCAAACCCCTTTTTGCAAGTCAAAAGGTATGCTATGATGAAGATCCTATACACCCAAATAAGCAGGGTCATAGATTGATTGCTGATACGATTTTCGGTAATTTATCGTTTTAACATTGCCTTAAGTCCCCATGGCAGGGTATTTGTTATCTTTATCTCGATAATTTGTTCGATGACTAAAAATATTTCGGTGCTGTTGTTCGCTGTAATGCTGTGCTCCTTTTCAGGGATGACGGCCCAGACCGATATTCCTCAAAAAAAGGATTTAAAAATTGATGCGGCTAATAAAATCAATGATAATGAAAAGCCAAGTGAGGGTACTTCACTCAATATTCCTTCTGTTGTTGAAGACCGGCCTCAGGTAGATTTTGATATTGCAAAGCGCAATCCGGTTAAGATGATTGATGACCGTGAGCTTGTTCAAGCAGGTGCAGGTATGAAGATAGACCCTAAGGTAGGGCCTATACAACCTAAAGAAGGTACAAAGCAACATTTTCCGGACATGTACATGGGCGATGTTAAAAACAACGGAAAGTTTGTGGGTATTGTTTGTCGCGATCATGAAAACGTAGATGGTGATCGCATAAAAATTTATGTGAACGGAGATGTCGTTGATCCTAATATTCTTTTAACGGGTTCTTTTAAAGGTGTGAATGTAGATTTAAAGAAAGGTTTCAACCGTGTAGATTTTGAGGCTTTAAACACGGGTACTTCGGCACCCAATACTGCCCAGGTCAATGTTTACGATGACAAAGGTGAGCTTATCTATGCTAACAAATGGCTATTATCGGAAGGTTCAAAAGCTACTCTAATTATCACAAAAGAAGAAGATTAGAACGTTGTAATTGTAGTTTTTTATTTAGTCCCTGTTACCTGGTTGATATGTTTCTTCTGCTTTTTTTAAAACATCTTCTTTGTAGTATAAAACTTCTTTCCAATCCATATTTTTATACCTCGCAATCTGGTCGTTAAAATGAGGCGAACTTGGATTTCCACTTTGCCCACCTGCCAATATACTTTTAGCTTTTACTTTATCTCCAAATTCAACCACCGCTGCAAAACTATTTCCTCGCGTTCCGTAAATTTTATTGGCACCCTCAGTAGTATAACGAGAACCGTAAGCTGCCAACGCTCCCCATCTACCCGAGGCAAAACCAATGGCAATACTTGGTTTGGCATCATCAAAATGTTGTACGATATCTCCAGTTGTTCGTTGGTATCTATTTACTTCTCCCCACGGTATTTTCCATGTTCCAAAGTCGGCCGTTAGGTCTTCTATTACCTCTTCAAATATCTTTAAACTCTCTTCCGTATGAGTCCCAAAATAGGTCATTCGTTCCATATCGCTAATCCCTTCTGGGTGTTTTGCCCTCTTGCCCATAGCAGTGCCGTAGTAATGAGCCAATGTCATAGCCACTTGATTTTCTCCTGTAGTGTAATCCCAATTTTTAAGAATGTAAATGGGTTCCATTAATTTCGGGTTTTTATCATCGTGAGAATTGTAAGCTTTAACCAAACCCGGAATTAATGCTTTAAATGCTGGCAGAAAAGGGTCATGTGCCAGTTGAATTAAACTGTCTATAGTATATCCTTTTCTGTCTTTCAATAATTCTATGGCATGAACTCCTCTAAAATTCTCTTGATCTCTAGACATGTAATAGGGGTAATCCTCTTTCTTTGGACTGAATTGTAATGCTGATGTATACGGGGTGGAATTGCAATTTTGTATCCACCCATTTTCTGGATTCAATACTAAAATATTTTCATCTACCGTATGCAGTCCCTGCCAATCGGTCTTTGGATTACTACCGTCTACCGGTTTGGCATAATTAAACTGAACATCTCGCTTAGGTACAAAATTACCATGGAAATAGGCAATGTTTCCCTCGTTATCCGCATACACCGTATTATTGCTAGAATTGGTGCGGATATCCATCATATCACGAAACCCTTTATAACCTATTTGTTTTGTGCGAATAAATGACTGTTCCAGAGCTTTTACGGGTTCCCACATCATGGCGGAGGCTGTCCATTGTCCATCGGCAACGTGGGTTATGGGTCCATGATGGGTTCTGTAGGCTGGGTATTTTTTCTCTTTTAGGTCGGAACCATCCAGATATTTTAATACGATTTCAGACGATGCAACAGGCCGAAGCTCTTCTCCATATTGATAGAATAAATCATCGTCGTTCTTAACTATTGTTTCCTTAAATTCATCCATTACATCGGTATAGGTTGATGTATGCATCCAACCGGTATTTTCATTAAAACCTTGGTATACGAAAAATTGCCCCCAAGTTACCGCTCCATAAGCATTTAATCCTTCCTCTGAAACCACATGAACCTCTCCCCTAAAATAAAATGAAGTATGTGGATTTATCAATAATAACGGATTGCCCGACTGGGTTAATTTTCCCGATATAGCTATACCATTAGACCCCTGTGGTTCTTCCGCTTCCTTTTCTTTCTCTATTTGCAACAGTTCCATTTCTGGCAGTTCCATATCGCTTTCATAAAAAGATGCTATCTTCTTTGTAGAAATTCGCTCAATATCCCCACCAATAGACCCTTCACTAAAATACATGGGCATCCACGGTTCAAAATGCGTTAACAATCTTGGTTTTACTTCTGGGTGCGTATGTAGGTAGTAATTAATACCGTCGGCAAAGGCATTACACAACTCTTTTAACCAAGCGGGGCTTTTCTCATAATTCGCTTTAGCCTCTTCCTCGGTCATGAACAGTTTTGCACGAAGATCACTATATAACGCATCTTCGCCCTCTACTTCTGCCAACCTACCTGTTGCCCATATGTAGTTTTGTTCTACTCGGTTGAAATCATCTTCACATTGTGCATATAAAAGGCCAAATACCGCATCGGCGTCCGACTTGCCATAAATATGAGGAACACCAAAATCATCTCTTATTATTTCAATATTAGCCGCTTGTGCTTCCCATTTCTTGATCTCTGGGTTTTCCTGTTGGCTAATGAAGGAGGATAGAAGAAAGCAACTTATTACTACTACATATTTCATATGGCTCTATTTGTATTACAATATACTGACAAACTCCAAATAAATAGAAGCAACCTATGGGGTACCCTGTTTATTTTTTTCGTTTTGAGTACCTTGCAACCTTATATTTAATCTTATTATGGCCGAAAAAAAAGTTAGTATTCTTACCGCGTTTAAAACTATTATATGGCCTAGGCGAAATCTTGTGTTTCTAGGGCTTCTTCTTATTGTAATAAGCAAAGCGGCAAGTTTTGTTGCACCTATGTCACTTAAATATTTAATGGATGATATTATTCCGAACAAGGACATGGATTTTTTAAAATTACTTGTGGGTGTAGTTGGCCTGGCTATACTAGTGCAAGCGGTAACTTCTTTTTTACTGACAAAAATATTAAGCGTACAAGCTCAGTTTTTAATCTCTGAGCTAAGGGCTCAAGTACAGAAAAAAGTACTCTCCTTGCCTATTCGGTTTTTTGATAATGCAAAGTCCGGAGCTTTGGTTTCCCGTATTATGAGTGATGTTGAGGGGGTTCGAAACCTAATCGGGACAGGTTTGGTACAACTAGTAGGCGGAACTATTACGGCAGTGGTTTCTCTTATATTGCTTTTACGCATTAGTTGGACTATGACGGTTTTTACACTGGTGCCATTGGCTATTTTTGCGATTATTGCATTAAAGGCGTTTAAGGTAATTAGACCTATTTTTAGAAACCGTGGAAAGATAAATGCTGAAGTAAAGGGAAGATTGACCGAAACGCTGGGTGGTGTACGTGTAATTAAAGGCTTTAATGCCGAGGAACAAGAAAATAAAATATTTGAAGAAGGAGTAGATCGTCTTTTTCAAAATGTAAAAAAGAGTCTGACGGCCACTGCTTTTATGACCAGTTCCTCTACCTTTCTTTTAGGTATGGCCACCACTGGAATTATGGGTATAGGAGGATACAAAATCATGATGGATGAGCTTACCATTGGTGAGTTCTTGACCTTCACTTTTTTATTAGGATTGATGGTGGCGCCCATAGTGCAAATGAGCAATATTGGTAGCCAATTAACGGAGGCTTTGGCGGGATTGGACCGTACAGAGGAGCTTATGAATATGACTCCAGAATCGGATGAGGAGAACCGAACCATTATTTTGGACGAAATTGACGGCGATATTGTTTTTGATGATGTTTCTTTTTCTTATGAAGAAGATAAAGAGGTGCTCCATAATATTAACTTTGAGGTGAAATCAGGCAATGTGGTTGCTTTGGTAGGGAGTTCTGGTTCAGGAAAATCTACTATTGCTGGGTTGGCAGCGACCTTTTTAAATCCACAGTCGGGTAAAATTACAATAGACGGTAAGGATGTCTCAAAAGTAAACTTGAATAGCTTCAGGCAACACTTGGGAGTAGTTTTGCAGGACGATTTTCTTTTTGAGGGAACTATACGAGAGAATATTCTTTTTCCGAGACCCAATGCTTCCGAAGAAAAATTAAAACAAGCCGTTGAGGCAGCTTATGTAAATGAATTCACGGATAGATTTGATGATGGTTTGGATACGTTGATAGGGGAGCGGGGCGTGAAACTTTCAGGAGGTCAACGCCAACGTATTGCAATTGCTAGGGCTGTTTTGGCAGACCCTAAAATTTTGATTCTAGACGAAGCTACTTCTAATTTGGATACTGAAAGCGAAGCCTTAATTCAAAAGAGTTTAGCTGCCTTAACAGAAGGGCGTACCACATTTGTAATTGCCCACAGGTTAAGTACCATTCGAAAAGCAAATCAGATTTTGGTTATCGAAAATGGTAAAATTGCAGAAGAGGGTACCCACGATGAGCTTATCACTAAAGAAGGCAGGTACTTTAATCTATTTACGTATCAGGCTAGAATCTAGCTCTCAGGAGCCAGTTCCACTTCTAATCCGTCTAAATCTGGGGTCATATGAATTTGGCAACCCAAACGGCTGTTTTCTTTGACGTCAAAAGCTTCAGCTAACATCGCATCTTCATCATCTGATTTTTCAGGAAGATTATGGTCAGATTCTACGTAACATTGACAGGAAGCGCACATAGCCATACCACCACAGATGCCAATTGTTCCTTCAGGAGCCAATTCGTACGAACGAACAACCTCCATTAGGTTCATGTTCATGTCGGTTGGGGCATCTACTTCGTGTAGAACACCTTCTCTATCCGTAATCTTTATTTTAATGTCGCTCATTGGTGTACTTAAATTATAATTTGGGCAATAGCAATTGTTAATCTATAGATTTAACAACTGCCTTAGGTGCTTCTTTTTTACTTCCGTCAAAACCGGTTACACCGCCTACGGTTGTATATTTCATTACATATTTCTTATCAGGATAAATACGCTGATAAGCACTTTGGCACATTAATGTGGCTTCATGAAAACCACAAAGAATCAGTTTTAACTTCCCAGGATAGGTGTTTACATCACCTATGGCATAAATTCCTGGTATGTTGGTCTGATAATCGAATGTGTTTACCTTAATGGCATTTTTCTCTATTTCTAGCCCCCAATCTGCAATGGGCCCTAGTTTAGGGGAAAGTCCAAAAAGCGGAACAAAATTATCAACTTCTAGAGTAACATCCTCATCAGGATTTGTTGTTTTTCTAATAGAAACAGCCTCTAATTTATCCTCGCCCTTTAATCCTACGATTTCGGCAGGTGTAATTAGATTTATTTTTCCTTGATTCTTAAGTTGTTGTACTTTTTCTACAGAATCTAAAGCACCTCTAAACTCGTTTCTACGGTGTACCAAAGAAACCTCTGATGCTACATCGGCCAAAAATATACTCCAATCCAGTGCAGAGTCTCCTCCACCGGCAATAACAACCTTTTTATCACGGTACACTTCCGGGTCCTTTATTATATAGGCAACACCTTTATCTTCGTATTTAGAAAGGTTTTCTAGTAATGGTTTGCGAGGTTCAAAACTACCAAGGCCGCCTGCAATGGCGACAATGGGGGCATTATGTTTAGTGCCTTTGTTGGTGGTTACTATAAACGTTCCATCTTCTAATTTCTCAATGGTCTGGGCCCTTTCACCTAGTGTAAACCCAGGTTCAAAAGGCTTTATTTGCTCCATGAGATTGTTTACCAAATCACCTGCCAATACTTCAGGAAAACCTGGGATGTCATAAATTGGTTTTTTTGGATAAATTTCGGAACACTGCCCACCTGCTTGTGGTAGCGCATCTATTAAATGACATTTGAGCTGTAGAAGGCCTGCCTCAAAAACGGCAAAAAGCCCGGTTGGGCCAGCTCCAATAATCAATATGTCTGTTTTGATCATCGGGTTTATATTAAAATTTGGACGAAATTAAAATTAAAAGATGAGTAACAATATGACCAATGTCAGCGTGTTAAGCGCCAATGTTAATTACTTCTTCTATTTGCGGTGCATATTTCTTTATGGTCATCTCCACACCACTCTTTAAAGTCATTTGGTTAACGCTACAGCCAACGCATGCTCCTTCTAATTTTACCTTTACAGAGTTTTCGTTGTCTATGGAAATCAAAGAAATATCTCCTCCATCACTTTGCAAAAAAGGGCGAATCTCTTCTAGCGCCTTCTCAACATTCTGTTTTAGTTCTTCGGATGTCATATTATTTTTTCTTTACGACAGAGCAGCCCGCCATAGTTGTTATCTTAATTGCTTCAGTAGGAGGAAGGCTTTTATTTCTGCCTACCACTTCTTGCACTACATTTTTTGTTAGGTTCTCAAACGCTTCTTCTACAGGAGTTGCCGTTTGCATAGCGGCCGGTCTACCAATATCACCAGCTTCACGTATGCTTTGCACCAAAGGAATCTCTCCTAGGAAAGGTACATTTAAATCTTCTGCAAGATTTTTGGCGCCTTCTTTGCCAAATATATAATACTTGTTATCAGGAAGCTCTTCAGGGGTAAAGTAAGCCATATTCTCTGCTATTCCCAATACAGGAACATTTATAGAATCTTGTTGAAACATAGCCACCCCTTTTCTGGCATCTGCAAGAGCTACATTTTGAGGAGTACTTACCACTACGGCTCCAGTTACGGGCATAGCTTGCATTATACTCAAGTGAATATCCCCAGTTCCCGGAGGAAGGTCAATCAGCATAAAATCCAACTCGCCCCAGTGTGCATCAAATATCATTTGGTTCAGTGCCTTGGCAGCCATTGGTCCACGCCATATTACTGCTTGGTCCGGTTGAGTGAAAAATCCGATTGACAATAGTTTTACACCATAATTCTCTACCGGTTTCATTTTTGATTTGCCACCCACATTAACGGCCAAAGGCTTCTCCATAGGAACATCGAACATAATGGGCATGGACGGGCCGTAGATATCTGCATCTAAAACACCTACTTTAAATCCCATTTTAGCCAAAGTAACGGCCAAATTTGCTGTAACCGTAGATTTACCTACGCCCCCTTTTCCCGAAGCAACGGCAATGATATTTTGAATACCGGGTAATGGTTTTCCTTTTATCTCATTGGTCTTTGGTTTTGCAGGGGCATCTACCTTTATGTTGATCTTTATTTTTGCTTTTTCATAGACCTCGCGGTGTATGATCTTCAAAATTTCAACTTCGGTTTTTTTTCTGGCCTGTAGGCTAGGATTACTTATAGTAATATCCACCTCAACCTCATCACCAAAAATCTGTATATTTTTAACGGCACCGCTTTCCACCATATTTTGTCCTTCTCCAGGTACGGTAATATGCTCTAGTGCTCTTAAAACTTCTTTTTTATCAATCTTCATTATATAAAATCATTCTAAAGAACAAAGATACGCCATAACGGCAAGAAACTAAAGTGTTTGTATTGAAATGTAATATGGAGTAATAGGGAATAACAATTTAATTTTCATTAAAATAGTTAATCAGAGGTTCTTGGTTGTACAAGAGGCCTAACGTGTTGGATTACTACCCCAACTCCTTAAACGGGTCCCAAAAGTGTTTTTCAAAATCCATGATTTGATTGTCAACCACCTTTATGCCCTCATTTTCTAAAAGCTGTTGCATGAGGTTGGTGCCATCAAAATGATGTTTTCCCGTTAGCAGTCCTATTTTATTTACAACGCGGTGTGCAGGTACTTCTGGCATGCTTCCGGCCCCGTTCATGGCCCAGCCCACCATTCTTGCACTTCTGGCGGCACCCAGATACTTAGCTATGGCGCCATAAGATGTAACACGCCCTTCGGGTATAAGCGCTGCCACCTCGTATACTTTTTGAAAGAAGTTTTTGTTCTCTGGTTTCATGAGCGGTAGGCAATTCTAAAAACTGTTATAGTAAGCAAAACTAACATGAGTCCGCTTAAGATATAATTACTGTTTTTTGAAAACCGATTTGATTTGTTCTCTAATTTATTAAAATATACCGTGTACATATAAAGCACGGTAAAAGTGCCCGTTCCTGCGGCAAGAATGAAAACCAGAATATCCCAGACTTGAAACTTTATCCATCCAGAAGCATTCCACATAATATTAAGACCACTGTAATAAGGAATAGTTAGCAAATTTAAAGCGGCTAGGAGCATACCCTTAAAGAAGCTATTCTTTTTGCTGACTTTAACGATTTTAGTCTTCCTCTTTTTATTTCTTCCTGCGGCAATGAAAAAATAAACCATAAAAAAGGCAAAGACAACAACTGCTATTTTCAACAGCACATCTACCACCTCAGGGTTTTTATGAAGGAATTTTGAAATATATACGGCAATGGTAGCTTGGAGGATAACCACTAGAGCTACTCCTAAACTAAAAATAATGCCATTAAGTTTACCTTTTTCTACACTGACCTTTGCTGCGTTCATATTCAAAAGTCCAGGAGGGACGGTTGCCATAAAAGCTGCCGAAAACGTAGCAAAAAAAAGAATTAAAAGGTGTTGCATGAATTAGTGAACCTTGAATTGGATATAGGTAATAGGTTTCCCTTTTTCAAGATACTGTTTTTCATAGAAAGTCTGAAGTTCTAACACCTCTTTTGGGCTTCCTTCATTCTTATATACATCATGATTAGCATAAGTGACTTCCAATCCTAGGCCATGTAATAGCCCTAAGGTATATCCGTGCATGAACTCACTATCCGTTTTAAGATGCATAATACCATCTGGACGAAGAATTTTTCTGTATTTATCCAAAAAACCCGCATTGGTCATGCGGTGCTTGGTACGCTTGTATTTAATTTGCGGGTCAGGAAAGGTTATCCAGATTTCGGAAACCTCGTCTTGGGCAAAAAGCTCATCTACCAATTCTATCTGTGTTCTTAGAAAAGCTACATTTTTAAGGTTGTCCTCCAAAGCTGTTTTGGCACCTCTCCAAAGGCGAGCCCCTTTAATGTCAATTCCTATAAAATTTTTATTAGGGTCTTGTTTAGCCAAACCAACAGTGTATTCTCCCTTGCCGCAGCCCAATTCCAGTACAATAGGATGGTCATTTCCAAAGAATTCCTTCCATTTTCCTTTTTTTTCAAACCCTTCTTTTACGGCATCCCGCTTAGGTTGAATGACATTAGAAAATGTTTCGTTCTCTTTAAAGCGTTTAAGTTTGTTCTTGCTTCCCAATAGTATAAAATTAGATTTTTGTTGAGGTTGTAGTGGTGCTTGTGTCTTCTGCTTTTTCTAAAGTAAAAGAGAATTCAGAACCTACGTCTATTTCACTTTCTACATATATCTTTTCTCCATGCGCCTCAACAATATGTTTTACAATGGCAAGGCCAAGACCGGAACCACCTTCACTACGGCTTCCGCTTTTGTCCACGCGGTAAAAACGTTCAAATAGGCGTGGTATATGTTGTTTGGGAATACCTTCGCCATTATCGGTTACCCTTACAATTACTTTGTTTTTAATCAGGTTTTCTACGCTTACCTCCGTGGTGCCATTGGTATGACCATATTTTATGGAGTTTACAAGAAAGTTGGTAAGCACCTGTTGTATTTTTTCTTTATCGGCAAAGACCATAATAGGCTCATCATACTCCATATCAAAAGTGAGTATGATTTTCTTTTTGGCCGATTTCATTTCCAAGAGGTCAAAGACATTCTGAATAAGTTCAATAATATCAAAAGCTTCCTTCTTGAGGTTTAAGTCGCCTACCTCTAATTTGGTGATGAGGTCAAGGTCTTTCACGATATAGATAAGGCGGTCAACACCTTTGTTGGCACGTTGTAGGTACTTTTTACGAACGTTTTTATCGTCCATTGCACCATCTAGCAGTGTTTCTATGTAGCCCTGTACGGTAAAAAGAGGAGTTTTAAGCTCGTGCGATACGTTACCGAGGAAGTCTTTGCGGTATTCTTCCCTGATTTTAAGCGTGTCTATTTCTACGCGTTTGTCCTTGGCAAACTTCCCTATTTCTTCGGTTAGGGTTTTCATATCCGTTGTTATAGGCCCCGTAGTGATAGATGAGGTTTCCAACATGGCCACATCATCATATATTTTTTTTATACGACGGTAAATAAATCGCTCTATGCGTATTTGCATCACAATGAATGCTACAGGGAATAACAAAAGAGCAGAGATGGTGACTATGATCCAATCAACTTTTCCCAAGAGATACAGGAACAAGACCAATAGCGAAATAAAAGTAAAGGTCACCATTAAGGAAGACCTTAACGCAAAGCGATATGACCTTCTTAGCTTAGCAGCAGCCATAAGAAACTAGTTTTATATTCGCTAAAAAACGGTTGTACATCATTGTTGGGCACCTCACGGCCCAAAATTACTATAAAAATGACGTATAACTTAATTAATGTAGCTACTTAATTAAAGAACGAACTTGTAACCCACTCCCTTAACGGTCTTAAAATGGTCTTCACCAATTTTCTCACGAAGTTTTCTTATATGGACATCAATGGTACGCCCACCAACAACTACCTCATTACCCCAAACCCGATCAAGAATGACCTCTCTTTTAAAAACCTTACTTGGTTTTGAAGTAAGCAATGCTAGCAGTTCAAATTCTTTTCTTGGCAAGACAATTTCTTTCCCGTCGTTTACGATTTTGTACTCTTCTCTATTGATGATGATATTACCAACCTGTACGATATCTTCCTGTTGCGCGTTATCTTCTTTAAGTCTTCTCAATAGGGCTTTTACCTTACTTACCAATACTTTTGGTCTTATGGGCTTAGTAATATAATCATCTGCACCAGCGTCAAAACCGGCTACTTGGGAATAATCTTCGCCACGAGCGGTAAGAAAGGTGATGATGGAACTTTCAAGTCCAGAAGTTGCGCGAATGGTCTCGCAGGCTTCAATACCATCCATTTCTGGCATCATAACATCTAAGATAATTAAGTGTGGTTGCTTTTTCTTGGCCATGGCAACACCTTCTACTCCGTTTTTCGCAGTAAAGACCTGATAGCCTTCATTAGTAAGATTATAACCCACTATTTCTAGTATATCTGGCTCATCGTCAACAAGTAATATCTTAATGTCTTTCTTTTTCATAAGGTCTGTAAAGATGGTTAATTCGTCAAAAGTAAAGATAATACCGACATAGCAAAGTCTCTTAACGTTGATTTAATATAGTAACGTTAACCTAACCTTATTGCAATAAAGGTTTAACATACACGTAACTCGACTTTTACTTCACGTGGCGTTATTTGCGGCGTTATAAAACTAGATAATGAGACTAATATATTTTATTCCCCTTTTACTTTTTGCATTTCAATTAAGCGCCCAAGATACAGGTAGCATTGTTGGTACACTTACCGATAAAGAAATGAACGATGATCCCCTGCCTTTTGCTAATGTAGTAATAAAAGGCACTACAACAGGTACTACCTCTGATTTTGATGGACTATATGAAATTGCCGGTGTTGAGCCAGGAACCTATGTGGTATCCTATAGTTATTTAGGGTACGAGACTGTAGATATTGCAGATGTAACTGTTGAGGCCGGGAAGGTGACAACAATTAATGTGCCAATGAGTGCGTCTGAAGGTGTATCGCTAGATGAGGTTGTAGTGACCACTACTGCGCGTAAAGATTCTGAAACGGCCCTTTTGTTGGATCAGAAGAAAGCAACGGAGATAAAAGAAAGTATAGGAGCAGTTGAGTTGGCTAAAATTGGCGTGTCCGATGCGGCTACGGCAACTACAAAGATATCCGGCGTTACCACTAGTGAAGCTTCCGGAGATGTATTTGTAAGAGGTTTAGGGGACAGATATTTGTCTACAACCTTAAATGGTCTGCCAATTCCCTCTGATGATATCGACAAAAAGAACATTAATCTTGGACTTTTTCCAACACGTGTACTTCAGAATGTAAGTATCAGCAAAACCTTTGCCGTTGATGGTTCTGCGGATGAGGCTTCGGGAGCTGTTAATATTACTTCTAGAGAACTTGCCGGTTCAAGTGAGCTTTCAATTGGAGTTTCTGGAGGAATAAACTCAAATGTAGCAAAAGACGGAGTCTACAATAACTTTAAAGTATCACCAAATTCAAAAAATACGGATTTTGGTTTTTATGATCAAAGTCTTAATACGCAACAGTTAATTACTAGACAGGGTTGGAATACTTTGCAACAAGAAAATCCTATGGATTATTCTATGTCTATTGCCGCAGGTAAAAAGTTCGCGGATAAGCTTTCTGTTTTTCTTAGTGCATCACATTCCCGTTCTTTTGAACATAGAGAAGGTTTGTTTAGACAATATCGTTCAAACTTTATTGATGATACGATTACGGATGCAACTACTTTCCGTAAGAAAATCGTGAACACGGGTCTTTTAGATATTACCTATTTGGCCAATGAGAAAAACAAAATTAAGTCCAGTACTTTTTTCGTAAACAAATTAGATGAGTCTGTCTTTGAAGGTGGCCGTAATGGTGAGGCAACTATTTTTGAAGAGACTGCTCCATCCGAAGGTTTGTTCCAATTCATAAGAGACCAGAATACTAAGCAGACCAGATTGTTGGTTACCCAGTTAATAGGTAGACACCAACTAGGAGAAAAGAATACGTTACATTGGGCGGGAGGTTACAACTTCTTAAAGGCTGATGAACCTAATCGTATTCGTAATGAGGTAAATTTTGACCCGGATGGTACTTTTGTTCAATTGGGTAGAAACGGAGGTTTTCAACAAAGAAAATCTAGTCAGAATATTGAGGATATAGAATATAGTGGTTACATCAAAGATGAATTAAAAATCATAGATGAAGAGACCAGAACTTTTAAAATGGATTTTGGAGTTTCTTACAGAAACAAGGAAAGAGATTTTAGTTCGGAATTTGTTGGTGTGGAAGAAAGAAGTACCAATGCTATAAATCCACCTTCTATAGATAACTTGGGAAGTATCTTCCGTCAATCTAATTTTGATTCCGGACTTTTGGAAATTAACCTGTTAGGGTCTAATGCAAATGGAGAAAGAAAAGACTTGTACTTGGGTACTCTAGATTCAAAAGCTGCATTCTTCGCCTTTAATGTGGGTCTTGATAAATGGAATTTTGATGCGGGAATCAGATATCAAAGCGATGAGATAAATGTAACCTATGATATTGGTAACCTTTCGCCACGAACAGGAGAAAGCGACCAGGATTATAGTAATTTTTATCCTAGTCTGAACATCAAGTATACTTTAAATGAGCTTCATGCATTACGTTTGGCAGTTAGCCGTACTATAACATTACCTGAGTTCAAGGAAATTGCACCATTCAGTTATGTGTCGCCTACAGGGCAGATTAGCCGTGGTAACCCAGATTTAATAGCTTCTAAAGATATTAATCTTGATCTTAAATGGGAGTATTTCCCTTCTGCTGGTCAATTGGTTTCTGTTGCTGCTTTCTATAAAGATATTTCCGATCCAATAAACAGAGTTAGGGAAACAGGTTCTGCCGGTATTTTCTCTTATTTCAACTCTGGTGAGAAAGCTGAAATTTTTGGTCTTGAAGCCGAAACAAAACTAGACTTGGTAAAGCCAATATTTAATGATGACGACGGTTCAGAATCTGGATATGACCTTAATATGGTTCTTAACGTAACACGCATGTGGCACCAACAGGATCTAAAAGAAATATATAACGAAAACGGTACGCTCGTAAGAAGTTTTCAATATAAAGGAATTACGGAGTCTGACCTGCAGGGTGCATCTGATTGGATTTTTAATACAAGTCTAAATTTTGAGGCCGCTACTGAAAATCCTTTTGCAGCTTCACTTACAGCCAATTACGCTTCCGATAAAATTTATTCTTTAGGAGTACCTACAGATCAGACCAACCGAGATATTTTTTATGACGATGCAGTTGTAGAAAAAGGATTTGTTGTTCTAAACGCCCTTATAAGTAAAGAGATAGGGGAGCATTTAAAGATTAGCCTTACGGGTCAAAACCTTTTAAACCCAAAAATTGAACAAACCCAGCTGGTGCGCAACCCAGTTACTGAAATTGAAACAGAACAGACTGTGCTTTCTTATACTACTGGTATGGATATTAGCCTAGGTCTTAGCTATAAATTTTAATTATTATCTAAATAAATAATCAAATCTTTAATCTTTAAAATGTTAATTATGAAATTGAAAACGAGAAACTTTGTAAAAGTTTTGGCAATGGTAGCCGCCATTACCTTTGCAAGTTGTAGTAGCGATGACAATGCTCCGGACGATGGACCTGATGCAACTGTACCTACTTGTACCGATGGAATTCAGAACGGTGATGAAATCGATATAGATTGTGGTGGTAGCTGTACGCCATGTGCGATTGCTATCGAGAATCCTTCTAGCTACACTTTTAATCGCGCCGGCGAATCTACGGTTAGTTTTGGGGGGCAGACAACACGTATAAAAATGGCAACGGAATTATTGGGTGCATTTGGCGATGATGGTGCTTCACTGGAAAAACTTCAGGCCATGTTCGCACACGAAGAAGGTGTTGTCGATTTCGAAGATGTTGATCTAAACGCCTCTGATAAAAGCGTTAGAAGTAAGACTGCCGCTTCTGCCGATTATTTTTCTACCAACGCTACGGACCAAGCCCTAATCCGTGCCGATTTTGATGGATGGATCCAAGCTCAGGTCGATGAAGTGTTCCCAAATTGGGGAGTGGCAGCTGAGGCCGGAGTTGCCGGACAGTTGGCCGACGGTGAACGAACACGTTATGTAAACAGTGGCGGATTGGAGTATAACCAACTTTTTGCCAAGGGCCTGATAGGTGCCTTGATGACAGATCAAACGCTGAACAATTATTTGAGTCCCTCCGTTTTGGATGAAGGCGAAAACCGCACCAATAACGACGCCGGTACACCCGAAGAGGGAGAATCCTATACCACGATGGAACACAAATGGGACGAGGCCTATGGCTACGTCTATGGACTCAATGCCGACCCGGCCGATCCAAACGCCGATTTAGGAGCTGATAGTTTTTTGAATGAATACATAGGAAAACTTCAAGAAGATACTGATTTCGAAGGTATTGCCGACGAAATATTTCAGGCTTTTAAATTAGGCCGTTCAGCTATCGTTTCCAAGGATTATAATGTTCGTAATGAGCAGGCGGCGATTATCCGCGAGAAAATTTCGCAAGTGTTAGCGGTACGTGGCATATTCTATTTGCAGGCCGGTAAGAGGGCCTTGGAAGAGGAAAGTCCTAATTATGGAAGTGCTTTTCACGCATTATCGGAAGCCTACGGTTTTATTTATAGCTTACAGTTTACCCGTAAGCCGGATGCCGATGGCCCCTATTTTTCAAAGGCGGAATCGGAAGCTTTCTTGGTCGATTTAATGGACGATGGCGAAAACGGACTTTGGGATGTAACGCCCAAAACACTCGACACAATATCCGCTGCTATTACGGAACGATTTGACTTTACGTTAGAGCAAGCTGCCGAATAAAACTTAGATAAAATATCAAGAAAAAAAAGCAGTCTGTTCCTAGGTTAGGATAAGCTGCTTTTTTATTTTTGTTTACTTAGAATAAATAAAAATAAGCTATGAAAAAGATTATCGGAACGGTGTTGGTTTTAAGCCTTATATGGGCTTGTTCTTCAGATAATGGCGAAATTACGCCTCCTACCGAAAGTACGCCTGATAAACCGAAGGAAGCCATGAGTTTTGAACGCGGGCCGATGTTGACGAATTGGGCCGATAATATTATTATTCCTTCCTATGAGGCTTTTGCATCGGAAATGGATGCGCTAAACACATCTTTCGAAACTTTTCGGGCAAACGCCACTTCCGAGAATTTGACCGCGTTGAGAGCTGATTGGTTAGGTGCCTATAAGATGTGGCAACGTGTCGAGATATTTGAAATAGGCCCTGCCGAAAGAGAAGATTTTAGATTCAGCATGAACACCTATCCCACGAACTCGGAAAAAATTGATGGCCATGTTGCTTCAGGTACCTATGATTTATCACTTTCCTCTAATCGTGAGGCGAAAGGTTTCCCAGCTCTGGATTATCTAATTAATGGCTTGGGAGAAACTGATGAGGCGATTGTTTCGAAGTTCACGGCAAACGATAATGAAGCATTGTTGGCCTATACAGATGCTGTACTTACGGATATGATCGGAAAGACTACAACGATTTTAGCCGAATGGAAAAGCGGTTACAGAACCAATTTTGTCGCTAATGATGGTGCTTCCGCGACCGCTTCGGTCGACAGGTTTATCAATGACTACATTTTCTACTACGAGAAATTTTTGCGCGCGGGAAAGATGGGAATTCCCATTGGTGCTTTTTCCGCAGACCCGTTTCCTGATAAAGTGGAAGCATTTTATGAAGGTGAAGTTTCGAACGCATTGTTTTTAGAAGGCCTTCAGGCAACGCAAGACTTTTTCAACGGTAAGTATTTTGGGTCAGATGCAACGGGTGAAAGTCTGGCGTCTTATCTAGATGCTTTGAATACCGTAAAAGATGGCGAGGATTTAAAACAAATTATTAACGTCCAGTTTGATAAGGCAAGAGACATGGTAATCGCCTTGGATGCCTTTCGAACCGAAATCGAAAATAACGATCCGCCGACGGATATGCTTTTGGCCTATGATGAGGTACAACGAATCGTTCCGCTCTTAAAAGTAGATATGGTTTCGGCCATGAGTATTAGTATTGATTTTGTTGATGCCGATGGCGATTAATCTCTCAAAATAGGCTTTCTTCAAACTAACGAAAAAAACTACCCATAGATATAGAGATAATAAGACAATAGGATGTATGACGTGCAATATTTGCTCTTAAAGAATCCTGTCCATAATGTAATCGTCTTATGTCCTAAGTCAAACCGTCTTATGTCTACACCGAAAACTTAGTAATAATTTGGTCATAAGATTTTGTCAAAATTAAAAAGATATACCACCTTATCAACAGACGCCGCCCCTTTGGCGGTCTTTCGCATTTTCTTCGGACTGATGATGTTTATCGGCATCGTGCGTTTTTGGAGTTATGGCTGGATCGATAAACTATATGTTCGTCCCAAATTCTTTTTCTCCTATTACGGTTTTGAATGGATAAAACCGTTAGGCAACTACACCTATATAATTTTTGCAATTGCTGCTTTATCGGCTTTATTTGTGGCGGTCGGTTATAAGTACAGAATCGCTGCACTAACTTTTTTTCTCAGTTTCACCTACATCGAACTGATGGACAAAACAACATACCTGAACCATTATTACTTTACAAGTGTATTGAGTTTCTTAATGCTGCTTCTTCCGGCAAATGCCTACTTTTCTTTGGATGCATTTCGGAATCCTAAAAAAGCCTTTCAGAAGATTCCTTCTTGGACGATCAATAGTATAAAATTGCTGTTGGCAATCGTTTATATCTACGCGGGCCTGGCCAAATTGAATTCCGATTGGTTGGTAAAAGCTATGCCGCTAAAAATCTGGTTGCCCTCTAAATTTGATATTCCCTTTTTAGGCGATTGGCTAAGCCAAGAATGGGTACACTATGCATTTAGCTGGACGGGAGCTATTTATGACTTGGCCATTCCTTTTCTGTTGCTCTATAAAAGAACGCGCATTTTTGCTTTCGTTCTGGTCGTCATTTTTCATGTTTTGACACGGGTTTTATTCCCTATCGGGATGTTTCCCTATATCATGATCGTGTCAACTTTAATTTTCTTCGATGCCAGAGTTCATCATAAGATATTGGAATTTATCGCTCGAATTTTCAGAATCGCTAAAAACCGATTTGACAATGGGAAAATTTGGGTATTTAGCCAAACTGGAATCACAAAGCTCAAATATGGTACTCTAATCGTGTTTTTTATCCTTCAGTTATTAATTCCCTTTCGGTATTTTTTGTATCCCGGAGAATTATTCTGGACAGAGGAAGGCTATCGTTTTTCATGGCGGGTCATGTTGACCGAGAAGTCGGGTTACGCCCAATTTAAAGTTGTCGATGAGGTATCCGGAAAATGGTTTTATGTCAATAATTCTGATTTTTTGACCCCCTTTCAAGAAAAACAAATGGCATTTCAATCTGATTTTATACTCGAATACGCGCATATACTCAAAGAACACTTTGAAAATGATGGACACAAAAATATAGCAGTACATGTTGACAGTCAGGTTACGCTAAATGGTAGATTAAGCACTACTTTTGTCGACCCAAAAGTAAATTTGGCACAAGAAAGAGAATCATTTGCCCATAAAAAATGGATTATTCCCTTCAAGGATGAAATTAAAGGTTTTTAATCTAAATAATTCCCCGATGGCCTCGCCTAGGGGTTTCCGAATCACCTCTCCTTGGGAAAGGTCGGAACTGCCAATTTCGGCAGTTCCGGGTGAGGTTAAATACGAAATTTCGGTTCTAGGTCTAAACGCCAAAACGAAACTGATGAAATACGGCTGTTTCGCCCCGAAGATATTTGATTTCAAGAAATTTTCTATTTGTATTTTTTTGTTTTTAATTTCATTTTCCACTTGGAGCCAGAATTCCATTTCAGGAAAAGTATCGAATGAAAAGGGAGAACCTGTAGTTGATGCCGAGGTTTACCTAAAAGAAACGCGACAACTTACAAGTACCAATAATTTAGGCGATTTTGAGTTTTTGAATGTTAGCGGAGGTAAATTTACTATTGTTGTTTTTGGTCTCGAATATCAGGTTTTTGAAGAAGAATTGACTTTTGATAAGTCTTTGAACCTCAATATTCAATTAAAACCGCTAGAAACGGAAGAGCTTTCTGAAGTGGTCTTGACCCAACAGCGGGAGCGTATTTTTGCATTGCAACAGCTTAAAAAAGTGGAAGGCACCGCGATTTATGCCGGAAAGAAAAGCGAGGTGGTCTTGCTCGATGGTATCACAGGCAACCTTGCGGCCAATAACCCCAGACAAATCTATAGTCAAGTTGTCGGCCTCAACATTTACGATAACGGCGATGCCGGATTACAGCTCAATATCGGTGGTCGAGGACTGGACCCCAACCGAACGGCTAACTTCAATACGCGCCAAAATGGGTATGACATTAGTGCCGATGTTTTAGGGTATCCCGAGAGCTATTATACGCCTCCGGCGGAAGCACTTCAAGAAATTCAAATTGTTCGCGGTGCGGCATCGTTGCAGTACGGAACCCAGTTCGGCGGGCTGGTCAATTTTAAGTTCAAAAAACCGAATTCGAATAAAAAAATCGAATGGACCTCACGCCAAACGCTTGGCTCCTTTGACTTGAAAACCAGTTTCAATAGTTTAAGCGGTACGGTCGGTAAGTTAAGTTACTATACGTATTTTAATTACAAAGAGGGTAATGGGTTTCGGCCAAATTCCAATTACCATAGTCGAAACTATTTTGCACATTTGGGGTACCAGATTTCTGATAAAACCAAAATCACCTTAGAAACAACCTTTCTAAATTACTTGGCAAAGCAAGCTGGCGGACTAACGGATGCCCAATTTTTGGAAGACCCAAATTTCAGCAATCGAGATAGAAACTGGTTCGATGTAGATTGGAAATTATATGCCCTGCGACTGGACCATAAATTTTCATCGAAAACGAATTTTAGCCTCAATGTCTTCGGATTGGATGCTTCGCGAAAAGCCTTGGGTTTCAGAACCAATCGTGTTTCACAGGCCGATGACCCTGAGGAGCCTCGAGAATTGCTTGTTGATAACTTTCAGAATTGGGGTGCCGAGGCACGCATTTTGACCCGCTATAAGTTATGGGGAAAGGAATCCGCATTATTGTTGGGCTCTAAATTCTACACGACCCAAAATGATCAAAGGCAAGGCCCTGGAAGCAATGCATCGAATGCCGATTTCAATTTTGCGGATGCTGAGTTTCCGAACTATGAACGCCAGTCACAGTTCGATTTTCCCAATCGGAACATCGCTTTTTTTGGAGAAAATATTTTTAACCTAACGAATAAGTTGACCATTACTCCCGGTTTCCGCTTAGAGCATATTAAAACAGAAAGTTTGGGGAGCTACAAAAACATAACATTAGACCTTGCCGGAAATCCCTTGACTAATGAGGAAATCGAAGATAATCGGGTCTTTGACAGAACCTTTTTTTTATTGGGGGCAGGGGCAACCTATGAAGTTTCGCCAAGTGTTGAAGTTTATGGGAATTTTTCTCAGAATTACCGGTCGGTAACCTTTAGTGATATTCGGGTAGTGAACCCTTCTTTTCAAGTAGATCCGAATATAAGCGATGAAGATGGCTTTACGGCAGATTTAGGTTTTCGCGGTAGGTACAATGATGTTTTAGCCTATGATGTGAGCGGTTTTGGTCTGTTGTACGACAACCGGTTGGGAGAGATTTTAAAAAGTGAGACTCGAACGAATGCCGCCGGTGAAGAAATAGAAACGGGACGTATCGTGCGTTTTAGGGGGAATATAGGTACGGCATTCATGTACGGTCTAGAAAGTTTTGGAAATTGGAGCATAAAGGAAACTTTCCTTTCCGCTATGGACAAGTTGAAACTGAATCTTTTTATGAATTTGGCCCTGACGCAATCGGAGTATCTTTCCTCCGAAGAAAATAATGTGGAAGGAAATCAAGTCGAATTTATTCCTGCCGTTAACTTGAAAACGGGACTCAATTTCGGATATCAAAATCTTTTGGGAAGTTTACAGTACACCTATTTATCGGAACAATTTACAGATGCCACCAATGCTCCCCAAGATATAAACGATAATCAAAGAGGCATTGAGGGCACCATTCCCGCTTACGATATTTTAGATTTTTCCCTATCCTACACCTACAAAAAATGGAAGTTGGAGACCGGTGTTAACAACCTTTTAGACAATAGTTATTTTACCAGAAGGGCTACGGGTTATCCTGGCCCTGGAATCATTCCTTCTGAGCCACGAACATTTTATACTACACTTCAATTTAAATTATAGTCACTCACTTATGTTAATAAAGAGGCCTTTCTTCTTTTCTCTTTTAGCACAGCGGTCTTTCCTCTTTTTTTTCACTACATTTGGCCGCAATTAAATCCTTAATTGCTATGCAAGCCCACCTCAATAAAATTCTCGGAGAAGGTCTCACTTACGACGATGTACTCCTTGTTCCCGCCTTTTCGGAAGTACTTCCCAGAGAAGTCAACATTCAGTCAAAATTCACTAGGAATATAACTATAAACGTACCCATTGTTTCCGCGGCGATGGATACGGTTACGGAATCCCAAATGGCCATAGCCATTGCCCAAGAAGGTGGTATCGGTGTACTGCACAAGAACATGACCATCGAGCAGCAAGCGATAAAGGTACGGAAAGTGAAACGCGCGGAAAGTGGAATGATATTAGATCCCGTGACCATGCCCCTTGGCACTAAGGTGAGTGATGCGAAGGCCAACATGAAAGAGCATAGTATCGGTGGAATACCGATTGTAGACGATGCAAATAAATTGATCGGAATCGTAACCAATCGTGATCTGCGTTTTGAAAAGAATAATGATCGGCCGATTTCAGAGGTTATGACCTCTGAAAATTTAGTGACCGCAGCAGAAGGCACTTCACTTTCCGAGGCCGAAGATATATTGCAAGAACATAAAATCGAGAAACTTCCCGTAGTAGATAAAGACAATACGCTAATTGGTTTGATTACTTTTCGTGATATCACCAAATTGACCCAAAAACCGATTGCCAATAAAGATTCTTACGGTCGTTTGCGTGTTGCAGCGGCTATTGGGGTAACTGTAGATGCTGTAGATAGGGCAGAGGCCCTTGTCAATGCAGGTGTTGATGCCATCGTTATCGATACTGCCCATGGTCATACGCGAGGCGTTGTATCCGTTTTGAAAGAAGTAAAAAACAATTTTCCGGATCTGGAAGTTATCGTCGGTAATATAGCTACTGGTGAGGCTGCCCAGTATTTGGTAGATGCAGGTGCCGATGCAGTCAAGGTAGGTATCGGACCCGGTTCGATATGTACCACAAGGGTTGTAGCGGGAGTCGGTTTTCCACAATTTTCTGCGGTTTTAGAAGTTGCCGCGGCCATAAAAGGAAGCGGAGTTCCCGTAATAGCCGATGGCGGAATTCGTTATACAGGCGATATTCCCAAGGCCATCGCGGCGGGAGCGGATACTGTTATGTTGGGCTCGCTATTGGCGGGTACAAAAGAATCCCCCGGAGAGACGATTATTTACGAAGGGCGAAAATTCAAATCGTATCGCGGTATGGGTTCCGTGGAAGCTATGAAAGAAGGTAGCAAAGACCGCTATTTTCAAGATGTCGAAGACGATATCAAGAAACTCGTTCCCGAAGGTATTGTAGGTCGCGTACCTTACAAAGGAGAACTCTATGAAAGCATCCATCAATTTGTAGGTGGATTACGAGCAGGAATGGGCTATTGCGGCGCAAAAGATATTCCGACATTAAAAGAGTCCGGCAGGTTCGTAAAGATTACGGCCAGCGGAATTAACGAAAGCCATCCACATGATGTGACGATTACCAAAGAGTCACCGAATTATAGTAGATAAGGTTGATCCTACCTTTGACGTTTATTTTTGTATTTCATCGTTTTTTTTAAAAGCGATTCGTAAAATGAATATCTTTGGTCGGTTTTTCGAGTTCTTCTAATGGGACTCCCGATTTTTTATGAATCCAAATGTGCGTTCGTTCGTTCATTTTCTCTCCCTGACCTTTTTATTTCTTTTATTTTTTGGCTGCACTCAAGATGAAGAGGAGCCCGAGGTAGAACTGGTGGAACTAAGTGTTTCTACTACAAAAATCATCTTGAACGAAAATGGGCTGGGCGAATTTATCCTTTCCCTTAAAGGAGATGATGAGTATGAGATGAAATCTGTGCTTATCCCAGATTGGTTGAATCTCTTGTCAGAATCTATCTTGGTCAGTTCAGAAGGGTTACGTCTTGAAGTAAAGGCGATAAGTAATCTTGCCGCAGGTGATTACGAGGGTATAATAGAACTTACCACAAGCGGCGGCGGAAAAGCGGTTATTGCCGTAGCATACAAAAAACTTGCCACCAGTCTCAGTATTTCTGAGGATATTTTAGATTTCGGCTATTTCGAAAATGAGAAAACTTTTTCGATAAATAATGGGGACGGCCCAACGTTTAATTGGGAAATTATTAATACGAATCCGTTTATACAATATATGCCGGCATCCGGTAGTTTGAATTCGGGTAATTCTACCTTGGTCAAAGTTTTGATCGATCGGGCCGTTCTGACAACTAAGGTCACCGACCTAGAAATCCGTATCAACAACGACCAACCGCAATCGGTAGCGCAACAAATTAATATTGACTTTTATAAGGAAGAGAAATTGCTTATTTCGGGCAAGGTTATCGATGCCGAATATAATCGGGACAAAGACAATTTGATATTTGTTTCGACCGAACCCAATGAAATCAGAAAATACAATTCGAAATCAGGGGAAACAGTTGCACTACCCTTAAATATGCCCCCCAACTGTGTATCCGTTAGCCAAGATGGTAATTTTGCCGCTGTGGGGCATAACGGACGATTTTCTTATGTTGATTTAACGACTATGCAATTGGTCTTAATGTATCAAGTTACCTGCGATGTAAGCGATATCGTCTTGGCCCCGAACTATTGGGTGTATGCTTTTCCTGCGGAGTATCAGGGCACTGCCGTACGATGTGTAAATCTTGATAATAAGCTTGAGTCGCTCACTGAGGATTGGGCGGTTTACGGTAATGAGAAGGCCAAGTTACACCCCACGGGCCAGTACATCTATACGGCCAACAATGGAGTGACCCCTTCGGATTTTGGAAAACTCGATATTAGGGAGGGTGTGGCAAAATACTTATATGATTCGAAATACCATGGTGAATTTGAATTTGCCGGTAACCTTTGGATGAACGAGAACGGCTCGCGTCTGTTCGCAAAGAGTAGAAATGCCTTTGATGCCGCAGAGGACAAGACAACCGATATGCTTTATGATGGGGCTTTGGAAGGAGAACAATTTATTACGACCATGGACATTCATACAGTCGCTAAAAAGCTTTATGCGATTTTAGAAACAGGAAATGGCTATCCTAAAATACCCGATAGTTACATACGTCTGTATGATTCGAATTTTTTGACCTATAAATCACAAATAAAACTGCCCGGTTTTCTTAAATCGATTGAAAACGGTGAAGGACAATTATATGATTCTGAAGGTCATTTTGGCTTTTTCGATGCTTCTGGATCGCAATTTCACCTTTTAGTGAAGCGGAGGGCGGCCGAGGAAGAACTATCTTCTGAAGATTGGGCGATTGTATCGCTTGCTGCTGAATAGGTTAATTTTATTGGTCAGTTCCTAAGGTTAAGCTGCATTTGCTAAGTATTGCGAGAAGAGGAGCATTAACTACGAAGGCTATCTGCACGATGTGGCCATTACCAATGAGTCGCCGAATTATAGCAGATAGCTATTATTTTCAAGCAACCTTTTTCTTTTTTCACCATCTGGTAATAAAAGAACTATGAATAAACTTGCCTTGACTTTGACTGCCCTGTTAATTTTTGCATGTTCTAATAATGATGATGTTTCCCCAACTGATATTCCGGAATTGGCGGGTACGTGGTTATTGGTAGAGGAGTATAACGACCCAGGAGATGGCAGTGGTGATTTTATGGAAATTGATAGTAAAAAAACAATTCAATTTCTAAAGGATGGAATTTTCAGTTCGAACGGGAAATTATGTCATCTAGATACGGCTACGGGACCAAACACTTCAGGAAAATATGTGGTGAACGACACGCTTAATGAATTTTCATTTGAAAATTACCTATTTTCAGAAGGCTGCGATTTTGAAGATTACAAAATCTATATTCATTTAGACGGCCCTTCACTTATCTTAACATATCCATGTATTGAAGGTTGCGCTCAAAAGTATAAAAAGAAATAAGCTACCTACCTTCTTCCCCAGAATAGGTCTTCCAATCCTGATCTTTGTAGATATCATCCCCAAAATACTTGGCGATATTCAAAAAAGGTTTTGGTTTTTGGTAACCGGGCACGGGTGAGAGCATGTTCATTTCCTCATCTAAAAAAATAGTGGTCGGGTAACTCAACCGACCTTGAAGTAAAGCTGCGGCAAATTCATGGTATCCTTTTCTTCCCGACGGCACGAATTTATAGGTCTTTCCCTTAAATTCAATGGGGTCCTTACCTTCTCCGTCTAACTTTACCATATAAAAGTTTTCCGTCATGTAAGCGGACACTTTTGGATTTTGAAAAGTATCCTTGTCCATTTTTTTGCACCATCCACACCAGTCCGTATAGACATCGATAAATATTTTCTTCGGATTTTTATCCGTTGAGGCCATTTCGGCAGCTTCTTCCCAAGTCAACCATTCGACTTCTTGGGCGTTGACCATAAAGGTCGTAAAAGCTATTACCAGAATCAATAGGAATTTAGTAAACTGTAAACTAAGTACTTTCATATCGATTTTTGTATAATTAGTCCAACAACTATACCAAAGCTAACGAAAATACCGCAGGTTTATTTTGCCGCTATCTTTTCCTTCTTGGCCGCAAAAAGGTCTTTGACGTCTACTTGATGTTTAATAAGGTCGTCAAAAGTTTCCCGTTCGCGAATCAAGATTGCTTTGCCCTCATGCCATAGCACTTCTGCAGGTCGAAATCTTGAGTTGTAGTTACTGGCCATGGTGAAGCAATAGGCACCTGCATTTTTAAAACAAAGTATATCGCCTTCCGAGATTTCGTTTACGCGTTTATTACTCGCGAATGTATCGGTTTCACAAATGTAACCGACCACAGAATAATAACGCTCTCGACCTTCGGGGTTCGATATGTTGATGATTTGATGTGTGGCCCCGTAGAGCATTGGGCGAATTAGATGATTGAAACCGGAGTCGATACTCGCGAAAACCGTTGAGGTGGTTTGTTTAACGACGTTCACTTTGGCAAGAAAGTGGCCTGCTTCACTAACTAAGAACTTACCGGGCTCGAAGGCCAAGGTCAGTTCTTTGCCATATTCCTTACAGAATTCATTGAAGCGAGAGCCTAATTTTTTGCCAAGTTCTTCAACATTGGTCTCAATGTCACCTTCTTTATAAGGCACTTTGAATCCGCTTCCGAAATCGATAAAATCAAGGTTTTTAAAATTCCTGGCTGTTTCGAACAGTATTTCAGAGGCATAAAGAAAGACATCGATATCTAAAATATCACTTCCGGTATGCATATGTATACCATTGATATTCATTTTTGTAAGCTCAACGATTCTTAATAAATGTGGAATCTGGTGAATACTAATGCCAAATTTTGAATCGATATGTCCCACAGAAATTTTTGAATTTCCACCGGCCATAACATGCGGATTTATACGCACGCAAACTGGAATATCAGGATGCTTATTACCGAATTGTTCTAAGATAGAAAGGTTATCGATATTTATACGGACACCGAGTTTTGCCGCTTCCTCGATTTCTTCGAGGGATACGCCATTTGGAGTGAATATTATCGATTCAGGTTTGAAACCGGCCAAAAGACCCAACTGCACCTCTTGTATCGAAACCGTATCAAGGCCACTGCCCAAACTGTTCATGAGTTTGAGTATGGCGATGTTCGATAAAGCTTTTGCGGCGTAATTGAGTTTCAGATTTTTAACGCTGCCGAATGCATTCGTCAAGCGTTGAAACTGAGAAATTATCTTTTCGGAATCGTAAACATAAACGGGGTCTCCATAAGTTTTTGCAATATTCAGCAAATCGGTATGATTCATATTTTTCTGTCTTTTCAACAAATTTAATGCCTTCATCCGATATGGGCAAGAAATCTACCATAGATATAAAAAATACAACAAAATGTTATATTTAAAACAAATGAAAGCGGTTCATAAAATTTGTCAATAGATTTTTGCTTTGTATTTTTAAGGTCTCGATTTACCAAAATCCCTTTCGACGGGAGCAACTAATAGCACAACGAATGAAATTACCCCTTTTTCCACTGCAGTCCATATTTTTTCCGGGTGAGACGGTACCGCTCCACATTTTTGAAGAACGTTATAAAGATTTGATACGTGATTGTAGGGAAGAGGCCATAACGTTCGGTATTCCCGTATACATCAATAATAGCGTACACTACGGAACGGAAGTGCAATTGGTGGAAATTGTTAATACCTATGAGGGCGGTGAGATGGATGTTACCTGTGTCGCCCGCCAAGTTTTCCGAATTCTTAGTTTCGATAATGAAATGGACGGCAAATCGTATGCAGGCGGTGTAATCAAATTTTTAGATAATATCAATGATGGCGACCTGCGATTAAAACGAGAGGTGCTCGATAAGCTCCATGAGCTTTATGATCTGATGGCCGTACCGTTTACACCTTTGCCAATAGAAAAATTCAATAGTTATGTGCTTGCACATAAAATGGGTCTCTCGTTCGAGCAGGAATACCAATTGCTGCAAATGCCAAAAGAGAGTGGTCGCCTGAATTTTATAAAGGCTCACTTACTCGCTACCATCACTGTACTTTCAGAGGTAGACCGTACAAAAAAGACCATAGAAATGAATGGGGACTTCAAAAATTTCGACCCGCTGGATTTTAAGGACTTTAAGATTTAGTTGGAAGCGGGAAGTAGGAAGTGAACGTGGTTTTTTTGACAAATTCAAGTTGTACCTAAAATAGTTTAGGAGCCTTCCTGCTGGCGAGGCAGGTTAATTGGTTTAGGAGTTTAGAAAATAATTTTTCGCATACCGAATAATTTGAATTTGATATTTGAGTTTGAATTTTAATTACTGCCGACTTATTTCCCTATTTTTGTTTTTGAACTTAAATACACTCTTTATATATGAATCTTCACGAATACCAAGGAAAAGAAATTTTAGCCAGTTTCGGTGTGCGCATTCAGCGTGGAATAGTTGCCCATAATGCAAAGGAAGCTGTAAATGCGGCAAAACAATTGACTGCCGAGACCGGTACCGGATGGCATGTTATTAAAGCCCAGGTCCACGCCGGCGGAAGAGGTAAAGGTGGAGGAGTAAAATTAGCCAAGAACTTAAAAGAAGTTGAAGAAATTGCGGGAAGCATTATTGGTATGAACCTTATAACCCCTCAAACTTCTGCCGAGGGTAAAAGAGTACATCAAGTATTGGTTGCTGAAGACGTGTATTACCCCGGCGATAGCGAGACAAGCGAATTCTATATGTCCGTTCTTTTGAACAGGGGCACGGGTCGTAATATGATCATGTATTCCACCGAAGGAGGTATGGATATTGAAGAGGTCGCTGAAAAGACTCCTCACCTTATTTATACCGAGGAAATTGACCCGGCAACAGGTTTATTGCCTTTTCAAGCGCGGAAAGTCGCTTTTAATCTGGGGCTTTCGGGCACAGCTTTTAAGGAGATGACAAAATTCGTTGCCGCTCTTTATAAAGCATACGTAGAGAGTGATTCGAGTATGTTCGAGATCAATCCTGTTTTAAAGACTTCTGATGATAAGATAATGGCAGTTGATGCCAAGGTTTCTATTGACGATAATGCGCTTTTTCGAAGAAAGCAGTATGCTGAAATGCGCGATTTGCGTGAAGAAAATGCTATCGAAGTAGAAGCTCGAGCTGTAGGGTTGAATTATGTGGATCTGGATGGCAATGTCGGGTGTATGGTCAATGGAGCCGGTCTCGCGATGGCCACCATGGATTTGATAAAAATGGCCGGTGGCGAGCCCGCCAACTTCTTGGACGTTGGTGGTACAGCGGATGCCAAAAGGGTAGAGGAAGCTTTTCGCATTATTT
>ENA-ORXM01001107-ORXM01001107.1-marine-metagenome-genome-assembly--contig:-NODE-1107-length-39772-cov-462.678750_pt1 | contig 39772 bp, 30 predicted proteins | sample MGYA00237867_ERZ511480 | MGnify/ENA primary metagenome ERZ511480 (study PRJEB26309, sample SAMN06266103) | marine metagenome | isolation source: Algal blade | place: United Kingdom:Sidmouth, United...
CGCGTCATTTTTGATTCGATTCATTTCAAAATAAACGTCAAAAAATGTAAATAAATTTATAAAACAGTGTACTTAGTCAAAAAACTTAATTTATTTAATTCCTTTCACTAACACGGACATTTCTGTCTGTGGCATTTATATTTTGCATAGCAAAACATAAATGCAAAACAAACGATAATACAGACAGAAATGTCTGTGTTATGTACCCCCTAAAAAAGGGAAGACCTTACTTGGTTCTAACACCAAATAAGGACTCCCTAACCCAAACAAATAAACACAAAAAACTACTTTGCTGTAGTAGTATTATGTCTCAAATGTATGTATAATAAATTTAATGACCAATAATTAGGCGAAATTACTGTGACATTGATACAGGATTTCAAAGTGAATTTAATTTAACTTTAAATAGTAAGATTTTTTTTAATATATACGGCGTAAGTTTATGATAATTAGTTGTTTACAGTGATTTGTATTAAAATTTTAAAATGTTTTTTTTTTTTGCAAAAAAAATTAGTAATGTAAAAATGGTGACGCCATTTTTATGAAAATAATAAATTACAATGCCATTTTTTTAGAAGATTCACAACTTTAATATTTTTTCATTAGAGATAAAATAAGATATATAATTTGTACTTATCAAATTCAGATAAAATATAATTAAATAAATGTACATTCTTCGCGTCGTTATTTTTTCTTTAGACGAACCAAATTTGACGCGAATACTCACTGTATTTAAGGAAAATTTGGTGAAGTATAAAGGAAAAAGAACGACGCGAGAATATACACTTATTTTGTTCCTGGTACTTAGTCAGTAAGAACCAAGAACGACGAACTTAAATATTATGTTATTACTCATATCACCTGCGAAAACATTAGATTTCAGCCCTGCGCCACTTCAAAAATATACGACTTCTCCTTTTACGAAAGATAGTAAGGAGTTGGTAAGCATATTAAAAGAAAAAACAGTGGAAGACCTCAAAAAACTAATGGGCGTGAGCGATAAGATTGCGGAACTGAACATTGCTCGTTTTCGGTCTTTCAAAACGCCTTTCAATTTGGAAAATGCCAAACAAGCGGTACTTGCTTTTCGTGGCGATGTGTATACGGGCTTGAATGCAGATAGTTTTGATGAGGCAGATTTGGAATTTGCACAACGGAATTTGCGTATGCTTTCGGGCTTATACGGCATTCTCAGGCCGCTTGACTTGATGCAGCCGTACCGCCTCGAAATGGGTACAAAACTCCAAAATGAACGCGGTAAAAACCTCTACGAATTTTGGCACGAAAAAATTACACATCGTCTGAATGAAGATTTGAAAAATGCAGATAGTGAGTATATTATAAATTTAGCTTCTAAGGAATATTTCAAATCCGTCAAACCCAAATTACTCAACGGAAAATTGATTGACGTCAATTTCAAGGAAGATAAAAACGGTACCTACAAAATCGTTGCATTTTTCGCTAAAAAGGCGCGTGGGATGATGTGTCATTATATCATCAAAAATAAAATCACCGACCCCGAATACCTCAAAGGTTTTGATTACGATAATTACGTATTCAACGAAGATCTATCCACCGAAAAAGAACTAATATTTACGAGATAAAAGAGAGTATGAGAGTGTAGAGTGTAAGAGAAAAAAATCAACTTTTATACTCTCAACTCTATACTCTCATACTCTACACTCTCAACTCTCACACTCTCAACTATGATACTATACACAATAGAAAATTCCGTTGCAAAAATCACCTTTAATCGCCCCAATGTGTACAACAGCCTCAATCGTGATATGGCACTCGAAATACATCATATTTTGGATGGATGTGCTGAAAATCAAGACATTAGAGCCGTGTACATTACGGGTGCAGGCAAGGCATTTGGTGCAGGACAGGACTTACAAGAAATCCTTGACCCCCCAAATGGACTGACCGTTGGCGGCATCGTGAATGAACATTATAATCCGATAATTCGCAAAATCCGCGGATTGGAAAAGCCGATAGTGGCGGCAGTGAATGGTGTGGCAGCAGGTGCAGCCGCGAACATCGCACTCGCTTGTGATGTGGTGATAGCGACCGAATCCGCGACTTTTATTCAGGCATTTAGTAAAATAGGCTTGATACCGGATAGTGGTGGTACGTATTTTTTGCCGCGTTTGATTGGCTGGCAAAAAGCATCAGCATTGATGATGTTGGGCGATAAAATATCTGCCAAAGAAGCGGAGGCAATGGGCATGATTTACAAAGCCGTTCCCGATGAAGAATTTGAAGCCACAGCATGGAAAATCGCGACAAAACTCGCCACTATGCCCACAAAAGGACTCGGATTAACCAAACGTTTGCTCAATCAATCGCTCACCAATGACCTTGATACTCAACTCGATGCAGAACGCGATATTCAAGAGGCAGCAAGCAATACAGAAGATTATCAGGAAGGGGTCAACGCATTTTTAGAGAAAAGAAAACCCACGTTTAAAGGGGCGTGATAGACGTAACAAAGACATTCCTGTCTATTCTTCACACGGCACAGACAGGAATGTCTGTGTTACGTTATCCAAATTATAAATTATGAAAATTGGTATAATAGGTTCGGGCGCAATGGGCAGCGGAATTGCCCAAGTTGCGGCTACGGCGGGGCATGAAGTTTTCCTTTCGGATACACGCAAGGAAGCACTTGAAACGTCTAAAAGTAAGCTCCAAAAAATAATGAATCGCTTGATAGAAAAGGGTAGGGTAGAAGCCGATGAAGCGACTACAATACAAGGACGAATCCATTACACAACCGATAATGCAGACATGGCATCCTGCGGTCTAGTGATTGAAGCGATTGTAGAGAACCTGGACGTTAAAAAGCAGGTATTCAGGGAGTTAGAAAGTATTGTTTCGGCGGATGCTATGCTGGCATCCAATACATCTTCCTTGTCGATTGCTTCGATAGCGGCAGCGTGCGAGCGTCCTGAGCGTGTGCTGGGGATTCACTTTTTCAATCCTGCACCTTTGATGAAATTGGTCGAAATCATACCCGCCATACAAAGCGACTCAAAAGTCATCGCGACCGCCCGAAAACTCATCGAAGATTGGGGCAAAACCACCGTACTTGCCAAAGATACACCGGGCTTTATTGTCAACCGTGTAGCACGTCCTTTTTATGGCGAAGCCTTGCGGATTTATGAGGAAGGTATCGCGGATGTAGCAACGATTGATTGGGCGATGAAAACGATTGGCGGCTTCCGAATGGGACCTTTTGAATTGATGGATTACATTGGCAATGACATCAATTTTACGGTAACAGAAACGGTCTTTACTGCCTTTTGGTACGACTCGCGATATAAGCCCTCATTTACACAAAAACGCCTTGCAGAAGCTGGTTATTTGGGTAGAAAAACAGGTAAAGGTTTCTACGATTATAGCAAAAGCACAAGTCCGCTTACACCCGACGAAGATAAGGATTTAGGCAAAAAAATCGTCAATCGCATTGTCACCATGCTCATCAATGAAGCCGCCGACGCACTCTTTCTCAATATCGCTTCTCGTGATGACATCGACCTCGCCATGACACGCGGCGTCAACTATCCAAAAGGCTTGCTCAAATGGGCGGATGAAATTGGTATCGCGGAATGCGTGGCACGCATGGATGCGCTATACCATGAGTACCTCGAAGATAGGTATCGTTGCAGCCCTTTATTGCGACGAATGGCGCGCGATGGGAAGGCTTTTTATGGGTGAGGTTGCTATATTTACTCAAAATCTACATCAAGTACGACGCACAATATCGTGCTTGATGTAGATTTTTCCATCAATTCAGACGGGTAGATTATTTTTTTCGTCTTCTCTAATCTAATGACTTAATACATTTTTTCAAGCTTTTCAACCAACCTTTACTAATGTTTTTATCCTTTTTATAACGCTTATATAATTTCTCCAATGGCTGTTGAATTGATTTATCACCCAATTCTGATGCCGCCTCAAACAGCAAACTTCCACAATCTTCTTCCTCCATTTCCTGAATAATAACCTCCTTAATATTCTTGTCCCCTCTTATCGCCAATCCCAATATTGCTTCAGACCTTGTTTCTTCGTGTTTATCGAGTACTCTTGCCCAGAGTGCTTTGTTTATTTTCGGATTATCTATTGGTATTAAACTACCAATTCCAAATGTAGCCCAATCTCTAATCGAACTCTCTCTATCGGACATTAAAAAAATGAGCGTATTGACTGCCGTATTATCTTCTAATCCCAATAAAGAATTTACCAAGCCTTCCCTTAATTCAGGATGTTTGGAAGTTTTAAACTTAGCTAATTGCTTTATGTGTGCTGCTTTTAATTCTTCATTATTGTGACCAATTCCATAAAGAATCGACATGATGACTAGAGTATCTTCCTCCTTTTTCAGCAATTCAAAATACAATTTTAACGTCTTCTTAATCTTAAACCTTGGATTGTCCCCCAATTGTGATAGCACGTCAATTCCAATCATCCTATTTCTTGGCTCTTTCGACTGCGCTAATTCATAAGCCTTATTATAAACATATTTTGAAGGTCGTATTCTCAACTCATTCACATATTTCCAATATGCCTTTTGACTTTTACTCTTACTCAATTTCTCGAATAATTTTTCACTTGTCCAAGTATGTTCTTTCATATTTTAATTTTATATTTGTGCTTAACCACTTAGGAACAGGGTTTTAATAAATGCAGATTCTTGACGACTTTATTTTTTTCTTTTTCAAGGCATGAAAATTAAACAATGTACTTAGGGATGTGCCGCATTAGAAAAGTTTGCAATATTACGCTTTTATCTGGTAATTTTAATAATACGTACAATAAAGTTACATCTATTTTTGATTTATAATACTCTAAAGTCAGATTTTTACACAAAAAGAGGTAAAATACCTGTTATCTCGATAAACGCCTTCTTTGATACCTCGCCAAAACTATAAGTGAAAGAAATTAAATAACATGTGCCATTATACTGTCTTTTTTCCGTCTAAGAATCCTTTGAAATCCTTATCCCGAATCGGGGTTCGGGACAGGCTGTGCTAAGGCTATGTGCGGCTTTCAAAAAATCCTTAGACAAAAAAATACTTCGCATTATGGGACATCTTATTTAATTTCTTTCACTTAGAACATTTTACAACCAATGTTTTACCCGATTAACAATTCATTCATTCATTCACTCATTCACTCATTCATTCACTCATTCATTCATTCATTCATTCATTCATTCATTCATTCATTCATTCACTCACTCACTCACTCACTCACTCACTCACTCACTCATTCATTCATTCATTCAAAAATCACTCCCTCAAAGCCCAAACCCATTCGCCATTCAGGTTCATATAACCGATTTTATTACCTTGTTCGATACGTAGAAGATTATTGCCAATATATCGGATAAGTTCGTATTTTGGTTCGAGGATAATATTACCTTGCAGATTGGCGATACCTGCGAAGCGACTCACGCGCACCCGTGCATAGCCATTTTCAAAATCATCGACATTATCAAATTTCGGCGCAATCAAAGTGATGCCAGCGCGATTAATTAGTCCCCATTTGCCCATCGTTTTTACGGGCGCGACACCGTAGCGATAAGGCTTTGCTACTTGAAAATACCCTTTATACAATGCGCCGTATTTATCCACAAAATAATGTTGATGATTGCGCGTACGTACCAAGCCGCGCCCCTCGGTAAATGCCAGCAAACTACTCACCTCCGGCGCGATGAAATACTGTCCCGAAGAGCTTATCAAACCAGAATTTCGATAGCCCATATATACAACGGCTTTCCCTTGCGTAAAATCTTGACATTTAGAGTATTGTGTCGTTATAACTTCGTTACCGATAGAGTCGATATAGCCCCAACGGTTTTTGTACATCACCCTTGCACGGTCTTCCGAAAATGCCTCTGCATTACTGTATTTTGGCAATACGATTTCTTCGCCTTGTGCATTGATATAACCGTATTTACTACCCGACCTCACGACGGCAATTCCTTCTTTTAGTGCTTCGATTTTCGAATATTTTTGCTTGGTCAATCGCTCGCCTGCCCGATTAATCAGCACATAATCTGAACTATTTCCCAACTGCGCTACTGCCACGCCATCTTCACTAAACGACTCGATTTTTCGATATTTGGGCTTCAAAATATAAGTGCCATTTGTATCAATCAAACCCCATTTGCCACCGACTCGGACGCGCGCCATACCGCTTTCAAAATCCGAACATTCGTGAAAAGTATGCGGTATCACCATCTCGCCTTTTGGGTTGATATAGCCGAGTGTACTGCCTTCTTTTCGCGCTGCTGCCAAGCCATCATGAAAACCGCCAACCTTCCGAAAATCATGCTCGATGACAAGGTCGCCATTTGTATTGATAAAACCCCATTTCCGCTTATAACGCACTGCCGCCATGCCTTCGCTATATGGCTGTATTTTTTCATATTTAAATTCGGTAATCGCGCGACCTTTTGTATCGAGAAACCCCCATTTGCTGCTGCGCCTTGCGCCGATACGCTCCTCTGTACAAGGCAGTACATCTTGGTAAATGACATCCGCGACCACACGCCCCAGTGAGTCGATAACGCCGTATTGTTCGCTATCCGAAAAAATACGAAGTAACTGATTATCAGCTTTTTCTATAAATTTTATATCCGAAAATTCAGGCTCAATCAGCGTACCGCCTTGCGGGTCTATCATGCCCCATTTGTCATTCGATTTGACGAGTGCGACTTCGTTTTGGTAATTTTGTGCCTTTTCATATTGCGGCGCGATAACGATATTTCCGAGCGTATCGATGTAGCCCCATTCGCAGCCTTCGCAATCTATTACGCCATCATCCATGAGCTTCAAATCGTATTTTGTCATGCCGTCCATTGTATGCGGACTGCGTAGCCCATCCATATAAGTGCCAAGTTTTCCCAAATCATAATCTTTGTTTTTTTCGCGCAATTTTATCTGACCTTTCCACGAAATAGCGGCACGTCCTTCCCGAAACGGACTTATCCAACGGGCATTATCTTCGATGACTTTTCCCTTACGTGTCATCAACCCGTGTTTGCCGCCCGTAAGCACACAATGCGCTACCGGAAGACCGCCAACTGTGATTTCATTGAGGTTTATATGAATTAAATTCATCTGCGTAGTAGGCTTACCGACTTCATTATTGATGATGCCGTAAACAAAAAAATGATGAAACCGGGTGCGGTCAAGCAGGTGAGGTGAAAACATCTCTTTCCTCACGATAGTAAAACCCAAATTGCGCCGAATATCAATGCCGTCAAAAGTCGGTTTTATGGCGATTTCTCCCGTTTCGCGCTCGCGCAATCCCCACTTCCATTTATCCTTGACGAGTTCTTGATACCACTCAAATTTTTCGAGTACATTTTCCTGCCAATTGTTGATATTATTACTGCCCCGACTTGAAAGTCTTGCTTCGGGTCTGCCGCCGATTTTTATCGTACCATACTTCTTAAATTTGCTTTCCTCTTCGAGCCGTCCGTCGTCGTCAAAACTAAGTATATCGAGTTTATCGCCAGAGAAGGCGCGGACGGTTTCTTCAACGATTTCTATACGATTATATTTCGGTGCAATGACCTCCTCGCCGTTCTTATTTACAATGCCGGATAAGCCACTTTTTCTGACTATCGTAATGCTGCCGTTTAGCGGTGCGATATAGTCGTAATTGATGGGAATAATTGTGCGAATCGAACTGCTTTCTTCTTGCAGATTTAGAGCAATTATACCCCAATTTCCCCCTTGTTTTACACGAAATGTACCGCTTTCGTTATAGGTTATAATTTCTTGATAATCAGGTGGTAAAATGATTTCTCCTTGTGTGTCGATTAAACCTGATTTACCATTTTTGATGTAATAAGCATAGTCATCTGAAAAGGCGCGAAAGTCTGTAAAATCGTCTTGCGAAATAATACGACGGGCAGGGTAGGAGTAGAGGTTTTTTTCGGTAGAATTTTCGACCGCTACAAAGTTATTATTTAGCGGAAAAAGGGTGTCCCATTCGGTATTTAATAAGACGTTTTTATCGCGGTCATTCGCGCCCCATAGGTCGTTTTTTTTGTAGAAAAATAAACTATCATTATGTATTATTATTTCGTCAAAATTTGGTGCTAAAATAACCTTGCCCATCACATCGGTGAGTCCTGTTCCGAGCGTGTCTTTTGTCAATACGTAGCCATCTTGATAGACTTCTATTTCGCTATAATTTGGCGGACAAATCCGTTGTCCGGAGGCGTGTACCATGCCCCATTTTCCGTTAATGGTATAGGCTAAATATTCGTTTTGTCGCACTTCGAGGAGTTCGTATTTTTCCTCCAAAATCGTGCGCCCATCGACATTCACAACAGCGTGTTTTTCGCCATCAAAAACCACAAATAAAATTGAATCAAGAATGCTCACATCCACATATTCGGGCGAAATAATGACCTTTCCTGTGATGTCGATAAGCCCTGTTTTGCCGCCTTGCTGCACTACGGCATAATTTTCGTCATAATCGCCAACCACATCATAAATCGGCGACAATACAAGCTCGCCTTTGGCATCAATCAAACCCCATTTCCCCTTTATTTTGACCGGATAACGCTGTTGAGAAAATACGAGAATAGGCAGGCAGAAAATTAAAATCGGAATTAGGCGCATGGTGTGATTTTTGACTTTGATTGATGTAACACAGGCTTCCAGCCTGCACTGCGCCTATTGCGGTAATTTATCGTCAACCCCAACGCGAGTGCAGGCTGGAAGCCTGTGTTACGTTTAGGATTGGTGAAAAAATCAGGTGTTAAGGTGTCTTATTTTGGGGGAATTTATATACTAAACAACACATTCCCAATACATAACGATAAAAACGTGAAAAGCTACAAGAGAAAAGAGACGAGAGGTGAAAAATAGCTCGTCTTTTTTCTCTTGTCTCACCTCTCACCTCTCACCTCTCACCTCTCTTTTCTCTTATCTCACCTTTTACCTTTTGATAAACTTCTGAACGGCGAACTGCTCGCCTATATGTATTTTACAAAAATAAATACCATTCGACAGATTAGCGATATTTAACTGTGTGTTTTGTTGTATTTTCTCTTGATGAACATTCCTACCGAGTACGTCAAAAATACTAAGGTCAGCAGCTTTATTATTTGTATGAATGTAGCTGATATTCAGTAAGTTATTAGCAGGATTTGGATAGAGTGAAAAGGCGAAATCAGGCACATTGGGCGTGACATTTGCTACCGTCAAACCGCCATTGGAATAGAGTGCCAAACCGCCGCGTTGGCTGCCGACAATGAAGTCGTATTCGCCGTCGGCATTGAGGTCACCGCCTGTGATGCGCGTGCGTCGTCCCTGTACGATATGTCCGTAAAGACTGTCCGTTTTTATAAAAGGTTCGCCATTGGCAAGGCTTTGTTCGATATCGGTATAGCGTCTGATATTACCCGATTCGCTACCTGTAAAAAGGACATATTCGCCGTCAACTTCTTTGATGAAAACATCGCAAAAACCTTCGGGATAGCCAAATTCGCGGCAATCAATCTCACCAAAAAAGTCGTCTGTTTTTGTAAAAATCGGTGTAGTAGCAGTGCCGACATTTCGCCAATAATTCAAATTACCGTTTTTCTCACCGATAACAAAATCAAGCAAGCCGTCACGGTCTATATCTACGAGAAAAGGCGTTGCGTGTTGCCCTACGTCAATCTGTCCACCGTCGGTGTCATTTACGGTGTCAAAATTTTGAAAATTGGCGATGCCGCTACCATTATCCGTGTTTTCATAATAATATAATTTACCAAATTCTTCTCCGAAAACCATATCCTCGTCGCCATCACCATCCAAATCACCAAAGGTGATGTCTATGCCTCTAAAATTATGGCTTTCAGGGAAATTCGTATAATTGTCATTGATAAGTTTAAATTCAGGTAGTTCGCTTGTGCCAATATTTTCGTAGAGAAAAATGGACGCATCGTAATTGCCGCCGGAAAGGTAATACCCATAGGTACCGACAATCATATCTAATAATCCATCGCTATTATGGTCAAAAAATACTGGCGAAGACCCCGAACCAAAATCTATCATTTGCTCAACGAGAAAGGTATTGGTATTGTGATCAAACACCGGAAAATCGTTGTCACCTATGTTTTTGTAGTACCAAGAATTAAGGTAATTTTCGGAAGTATTTGGTCGATTGGGTGCGGCGAGCAGGTCTTTTTTACCGTCATTATTGACATCCAAATAAAAGGTCGCAGGGAAAATGGGGATGTCAATAATCGTAGTATTATCAGGAAAATCAATAATCTGCGAAGTCATCCAAGCGGTATCGGGAGTACCACCATTGATAGCCATGACGGTTGTGCTAAACGAAATATCGCCTAAGAGTATTTCTTTATCACCGTCATTATCCATATCAAACGTGAGTAGAGTAGAGCCAACATGAATTTCGTCGGCATCAGGCGCAGCATTGGGCTGACCAATATAGGTTGATCGCTCTACGCAACTATCGGGGTTGGGGCTGAGGTCAACTTTATTGGCGATACCGCTTTCGTAAAATCTACCCCAACAATCGCCCACCAATTCAAATATCAAAGAATCGCAGCCAAAACCCAGGTCTTGCGATTGGTTTTCGTAGTAACTGACATAGCCGCCATTGACGCCGAAAGTGAGGATGTCAAGGTCGTTGTCGCCATCAATATCATCAATCGCCGGAATGTCTTCGGAGGATACATAGACATTGACCAAAAAATTATTGAAACTTGGAAATTCGAGAAAGGGAGCAGCGAGGTTGAATTTTATCGAATCGTTTTGATATTCACCTTTATACACTGTAATTCCTGCGGGGACTTTGCTGTGCGCAAATAAATCCATTATCCCGTCACAATCAAAATCGCGCATCAACGCCCACGAGCGCACTGGAGGAAAGTCGCGGATATATTCGGCAGCGAAATGGTAATCTACCTGATTTGCTGTGCCTTTATTGATGAATGCCATCGGCACGTCGCCTTCTTTATCGAATACAAAAAGGTCTTGAATACCGTCATTATTCCAGTCTATTTCCGAGAATTGCGAGTTGTTGAAGCCACCCTGAAAGGCAAGCCGAAGTTGGTTGTCATTTTCATCGTAGACAGGGATGTTTTTTTGTTTGATAAATTGCCCCATCGCCAAATTTGTCATTAGCAAAAAGGAGAGGAGAGGCAAGAGACGTGAGACGTGAGACGTGAGACGTGAGAAGAAAGATGGTTTTTGACAGTGCAGTTTTTTCATTAATATTATTTTTGTAAAATGATAAAATTCTAATTTATAATTACGGAATTGACCATTTACTGGACTATACTAAACCTTATAGGTTTCGTTATCAGGTAAATACGGAGATAAATTTAATCCATAATGTTGCCCGAACCAGTAAATAGTCAATTCCGTACGATTATACAGACAGCAATGTCTGTGTTACGTTCAAAGCAGACACGAATTTAAAGGCTTATACTCCCTCTAAAATAAGCATTTTTGTTTTACAAATCACGTTTAAATCGTATTTTTTGCAAAAATGCCGCTTTTTTTGATACATTTACAAGCTATAATGTTGCAATGCTTAAATGTGATAATGTTGTAATGTAATGAATGAATGAGTGAATTTTGAATGGATGAATGCTAAATAGACACACTCTAATTCACTCATTCTTTCATTCTAAATTCACTCATTATTAACGCATTACATCATTATCGCATTGTAGCATTAAAAACATTCACTCATTCAAAATTCACCCATTCACTCATTGAAAACTATGGACGAAAAGATAATAGAAAACAAGGAACTCAATATTTGGGAAGCATTGATACCAATTGTAGTATTGGTTGGTTTATTGGCGTACAATGTATTGGTGGCTTATGGCGATGATGCTTTGAGTGGGTCAAATCAATTTGTATTGCTCGTAGGGGCGGCGGTAGCGATGGTCGTGGGATTTATGAATAAAGTCTCTTATAAAACGATGATTGATGAGGTGGCGAATAATTTCAAAACGACGACAGGCGCGATTTTGATACTGCTTTTTGTGGGTGCATTGACGGGGACTTGGATGATGAGTGGCGTTATTCCGTCGATGATTTATTATGGCTTGATGATATTGAGTCCGAAGATTTTTCTGGCGGCTTGTTTGATTATTTGTGCCATTATTTCGGTTGCTACGGGGAGTTCGTGGACGACCTCTGCTACGGTGGGTATTGCGCTCATCGGTATCGGTAAAGCGATTGGTTTGCCACTTGGTATGGTGGCTGGTGCGGTGCTTTCGGGTGCGTATTTTGGTGATAAATTGTCGCCACTTTCCGATACCACCAACCTTGCACCTGCAATGGCTGGGGCGGATTTATTTACGCATATTCGTTATATGTTGTACACTACGATTCCGTCGATTACGATAGCTTTACTGGTGTTTATTGTACTTGGTTTTACACAAACGACTACCGGTGCGGCAGATACGAGTGCGATTATGGTAGCTATTGACGGCGCGTTCTATATCAGCCCGGTACTGTTCCTTGTACCGGCTGCGGTCATCGCTATGGTCGTGATGAAAACCAAGCCTTTGATAGCCTTGTTTGTCGGTACGATTTTGGGCGGCATTGCTGCGGTGATTTTTCAGCCGGATATCATCGTGAATATCTCCGGCGAGGAAGGCGGCATGACCCTCAAAGCGGCATATAAAGGCGTGATGAACGCCATGACCGTAGATGCCGCTGTAGTCACAGATAATGCCGAAATGAACGACCTTTTTTCGACCGGCGGCATGAGTGGGATGTTGGGGACGATATGGCTGGTGATGTGTGCTTTGGTCTTTGGTGGTGTGATGGATGCGATTGGGGCTTTGGCGCGGATTAGTCGTGCGCTATTGAGCGTGGCGACTTCGGTATTTGGTTTGTTTGCGAGTACGGTGGCGAGTTGTCTGGCACTGAATATCACGGCTTCCGACCAATACCTGGCGATAGTCGTACCCGGGAAAATGTTTGCGAAAGCTTATAAAGATAAAAATCTCGCACCCGAAAATCTGAGCCGCACGCTCGAAGATGCAGGTACAGTGACTTCGGTACTCGTGCCGTGGAACACTTGCGGAGCCTACCAAGCGGGCGTACTTGGCGTCGGCGTTGGTGAGTATTTTATTTATGCGATTTTTAACTGGATTAGCCCGTTTATGACTTTATTGGTGGCTGCTTTGGGTATTAAAATTCGACAGTTGGTGACGGAGGACGAAGTGGAATAAGTGTGAAGTTCAGCAGTTAATTTATCGGAAATAAATTAACTGCTGAACTTGAACTTGTACTTTCATTACTTTGTTTGTATTTTTACGCAAATAAAAAATCGAAAGGGTACACAAATTTTCTACGACCTGTTTTGCCCTTAACAGGGCAAGAAATTATTGTATTTTGCTTTGAACTACCAATATTTTGTCCCTAACGGGACTGTTTTACCTTTCAAATGCCTCGGTAGAGGCAAAATATCGGTAGAAAATAGTAAAATATATACCTAAAGAGTGCCGTAGGTACTCAATGTTCGTGCGATTTCAATTTGTGTACCCTTTTGAAATAAAAAATCGAAATAACACATTGGAAGAAAAAAAAGAGTATCATATATGGCATCCCGTCACCTTTGGTGAGGAGTGGAGGGCGTGTGATACTTCCATATTGGATGATATTTCGGCATCGTGGTTTCGGCGAAGGTTGGTTTTGGAAGAAAAATCATTGGAATATAAACAGTTTTTGGAAGAACTGAAGCGGGAACACGCTATCGAAACGGGTGTAATAGAAGGTTTGTATGATTTAAAAAAAGGGATTACAGAGACTTTTATTAAAGAAGGTTTTGTGCAATCATTTCTTAGTCACGGCGATACAAATATTGATGAAAATGACTTGATGAATCATTTGACTGACCACTTAGAAGCCGTAGATTTCGTATTTGATGTGGTCAAACAAAATCGTCCGTTGACGACGGGTTTTATCAAAGAATTGCATCACCTCACCACACGCCACCAAGACCACGCCGAAGGACGTGACCAATTTGGCAATAAGCTGAAAATCAAATTATTAAAAGGCACATTCAAGGTCAGAGAAAACAATCCGACGAGAGCCGATGGTACATCTATCAAATACTGTCCGCCGGAGCAGACCGCCTCTGAAATGGATAATTTGGTGGCAATTTATAATGATTTAGTAGAGCGAGAAATTCATCCTTTGATAATTGGTACTTGGTTTCATCATGCCTTTGTGTCGATACATCCGTTTCAGGATGGCAACGGGCGTGTAGCACGTTTGTTGACGAGTTTGATTTTTATAAAATATGGCTTTTTCCCAGTTACGGTACGCAGAGAGGAAAAAGTGATACGTTATTTTCAAGGCTTGCGCGAGGCAGATGTAGGGAAGCCACAGACTTTGGTGGGTTATTTTGGGGGAGGGCAGCGACGGGCGATTGAGAAAGCATTGAATGTCAATGAAGTATCTAATACATCTTTGGCTGAAGTCAGGCAGATTTTCAAAGAGCGTGTGCAGGTATTGAAACATGGAAAAACGGAAGATGAAGGGCGTAAAGAACTCATTGAACAACATAAATTAATTGTATTTGAGGAATGTGAAACGCAACTCAACGAACTGATTAATGTAATTAAATTGGATTTGAATGGCGATGCGGAGATCACACGAACCAAGAAATATTTTGGAGAAGAAGGTAGCAAAAATTATAGTGATGAAATAACAAAATTTGCGGAGGATTTTAATTACCAATTTAATAATAAAATGTTACAATCGTTTTTACATTATAATATGAAACTGTTTAAACGTACTGAATACGGGCTTGCATTGAGTATTCACCATTACAGTTACGACGAGGAGATAGTTGCAATAACGGCTTTTATTGAATTGAATAAAGAAGAAGAAAATTTCACGACGATTTCCATTGATATGTCACTACATATTATTGCACTCGAAGGAGATATAGAAAGTAAAAAGAAAAATATTAAAATTTATCTTGAAAAAGTAATAGGAACAGCATTGGCAAAAATAGCAAGTACTATCAAGCAATAAGTGACTTAAACTTATTCTTAAACTTAAACTTACGAATGAAAGTACAAACAATGGCGGATTACGCCGCAAGAGGAGAAGAGCCTGAAATCTTGTTTTGGGTAGGCTGTGCCGGGAGTTTTGATGCTCGCGCACAGAAGGTCACCAAGGCATTTGTGAAGATTTTGAATGATGTTGGGATGAAATTTGCCATACTTGGCAATGAAGAAAACTGCACCGGCGACCCGGCACGGCGCGCAGGCAATGAATTTGTATTTCAGATGACGGCATTGCAAAATATTGAGACATTAAATATGTATAATGTCAAAAAAATAGTTGCAGCTTGTCCGCATTGTTTCAATACATTAAAAAATGAATATCCGGCACTCGGCGGGAATTATGAGGTCATTCACCATACCCAATTGCTACAAGAACTCATCAATGATGGTCGCGTGAAAATGAGTGAAGGTGGCGCATTCAAAGGCAAAAAAATAACTTATCACGATTCGTGTTATTTAGGTCGAGTCAATGGCATTTACGAAGCTCCGCGCAATGTATTGGCGCAGCTCGATGCAGACTTGGTGGAGATGAAACGTAGCAAAACCAATGGTTTGTGCTGTGGTGCAGGCGGTGCGCAGATGTTCAAAGAAGACGAACCGGGCGACAAACGCATCAACATAGAACGCATTGAAGAAGCCCTCGGAACAGGCGCAGATATTGTCGCGGTCAACTGCCCGTTTTGCCTCACGATGATGTCCGACGGCGTAAAAGCCAAAGAAAAAGAAGATAAAGTAATGGTGTACGACCTTTCGGAAATGATTGTTGTTAATGGTTAACCGTAGCGTGGTGCTTCCAGCCCGCGTTTGCGTACTGTATAGAAAATGAACGAAACACTTACACAAAATAAATTCGAGACTTTCCCTGCGACTTCGCGTGTGTGGATTTATCAATCCAAAACCGTATTTTCGGAAGCAGATATTCCGAAAATACGCCAGCAAATACAAGCGTTTACTGCACAGTGGGCGAGCCATAATAATGCTTTGCGTGCCACTGGCAACATCTATCACAATCGTTTTGTTGTCTTGATGACAGACGAAAGTCAAATGGGCGCAAGTGGCTGTTCCATAGATAGTTCTGTGCATTTTATCAAAGCAGTGGAGCAAGAATATAAGGTCGATTTGTTTGATAGAATGGTTTTTACTTACGAAAAAGATGGCGCAGTCCAAGCTGCCGACCGCGAGCAATTTACCAAGCTTTATGCCTCCGGCGAAATCAATGATGATACAATTGTTTTTGATAATTTGGTCAATACAAAAGCCGATTTTGAGGCGCGCTGGAAAGTGCGTTTGGGCGATAGCTGGCACAGCCGAATGGTATAGCTGCAATTTGGATATTAGGTAAGGGAAGACGAAAAAAATAATCTACCCGTTTGAATTGTTTTTTTTCTTATATGTTTCACTTACACAGCTCGGCTATGCGCGTCAAATTTAGCCAAATATATAAAAAAAACAACTTCTTCATTTGGGGTAGATTATTTTCTTCCTCTTCCCTAATTAAGTATCAGGCAATTCATTGATAGTCAAAATTTCCCCAAATTCCCAAATTTTTAAAAATATAATTTAAAAACTTGCAACTTATCATAAAAACCTGCACTTTTGCACTGACTTGAAGCGTCCCAACACGCTGTTCAAATATATCAATCCCAATTGATTCCGCACTTCTTCTTAACTCATTTATAAATTTTGGAAACATTTATCTGTGATGTTCGTATGCTATATATGTATATGTACATCCATGCAAATCAAACTATTGAGTTATGAAAAAACAAATTATTTTTACCACTATTCTACTTGCAATCGTATTAGCCTTCACTTCTTGCAATAAAAACCGTACATGCACCTGCATAGTCGATGAAGAAACGTATGTATCTGAAATGGTATATGTTTCAAAAGAAAAAGCTGAAGATTATTGCGCTCATCAGGAATCTCAATACCAAGAAAGAGACGGTCAGGCAAGTTGTACTTTAGATTAAACATGCTCCAAAAAGAGACAACAGGCATTTCAAAAGTACCTGTTGTCTTTTATCGTTATATTTTTGCTTAAATTAGCGGAAAATATCTGCTGATTTGAGAGTACGTTCTATTGTTTTATTCGACATTTTTTTGCTGACCTTTTCGTGGTTAGTTGCTATCGTAGTGGTCAACCCTTCGGGAAATTTTCCATTGAATGACGATTGGTCGTATGCTATCGCGGTACAGCGTATGCTGGAGACGGGCGATTTCCGCCCTTTGGGTTGGACAAGCTCGGCACTGATTAGTCAAACTATCTGGGGGACAGCCTTTTGTAAGGTCTTTGGCTACTCGTTTGAAGTGCTGCGTGGTGCTACGCTCACCGTATCTTTACTGGGTATTTTTGCGATATACCTCTTAGCACTTCAGTTAAAATTAAACCGAAAAAAACGCCTTTTTCTTAGCCTTTGCATTGCCTTTAATCCACTTTGGTTTGCTCTGTCATTTACCTTTATGACAGATGTGTATTTCGTGACATTTACAGCCATTACATTATTGTTTTTTATTCGTTTTTTGCAAGAAAAAAAATGGATAGACTGGACGTTCGGGATCGTATTTTCATTGGTGGCGATATTGTGCCGTCAATTTGGTTTATTTATCCCCATGGCATTTTGTGTTATTTTCTTATTTGTAAATTTAAAAACATTTACAAATAAAAAAATAACAATATATACAATTTTGCAAGCCATTCTACCATTATTCATCGGACTTGCAGTGTTGCTTTTTTTTCAAAATTGGATGAAAAATACCGGACGCACGCCCTTCGCTTACGGCGCACAAACAGGCAGATTGTGGTCGCTGCTTCAAAATCCAATGGAACTTCCTATACGTTTTTTCAAAAATACTTTCATTGCATTCGTCTACTTAGGGTGGTTCTTATTGCCGCTTTTGGCTAAACGATGGACAAGGACAAATAGTAGACGATGGGTAATATTATTGAGTGCGGTCGTGTTTTCCGTACTTTTATATTTTTATAAATTAATGCCATTAGGGAAAAATGTCATTCAAAAAACGGGCATCGGTCCGCTTTCTTTGTATGATACGATGATGCTGGATTTGCCCGGAATAGAGTCGATTTATTCATGGCTTTGGTTGTTGATAACAGGCTTGGGGGTGGTGGGTGGCAGCTTACTTTTTTATCTGATTACCAGCATTTTATTGAAAATATTAACACGTATTTGGAACAGGAATTTAGAGCGCGAAGATGCTGTTGTGTTATTTTTGTTGTTGGGTGCTTTTATCTATTTTTTGCCAATCGCATTGCATGGTTTTTTTGATCGCTATTTATTGCCTCTATTATTTTTATTGCCTTTGACAATATTCATTTTTTATGACAAAAATAATACGAAAATAATACGCAATAGTTCGGAGAATATTGCTTATTTGGGAATGTATATTAGTACTTTACTATTTATTGTCATGTTTATCTTTAGCATCACAACTACACACGATTATCTATCTTTAAATCGCACGCGATGGGAAGCTGTCAGGGACTTAAATGAGTTTGAAAATATCCCGTTTTCAGATATAGACGGTGGTTTAGAATTTAATGGGTTGTATTTTTATGATGCTGAATATCAGACACAAGACACAACAGGTATTTGGTGGTGGACAGGCAAACGAGATTATGTATTTTCATTTAGTGAACTGCCTGATTTTGAAGCTATTAAGCGGTATAAATACGAACGATGGATGCCACCGCATAATGCTGAAATATGGATACTCAAACGAAAATAATCCAATGTTTTTTATATATTGGGAATATTATAAAGTGAAATTTAACTATCTTCTTATAAGTGGTTCTTTAATAAGCACAGTAATAACTATTTGTTGAGTTATTTATCTGCATTTTTTTTCTTTAGAATTAGAAAAAATAAGCGATAACTTGCTGATTATAAACCTATAAGGTTTTCAAAACCTTATAGGTTTGGAGCAAGAAATTCACATCAAAGATTTTCCACTGGATTTGTCAAAGAACCCTGTGAATTAAAACTACTATGAAATACAGTAACAGTATTACAATTATATCAATTTTTTTGGGATGTGTATTTTTTTTTACATTTTCTTCCTGCGCCCCTGATCATGATCCAAAGAAACCACGCTATGTCAGTCCTAAATTTGCAAAAGCCTATACGAGTAAAGGTAATTTCAATTATAATAAGAGGGAGCTGGGCAAAGCAATGGAAAATTATACTAAGGCTATTCGCGCAGATACCGCACACACGGAGGCATATTATCGTAGAGGGTTGGTTTACACAGATTTAGGAAAATATGCGGAGGCTTTGAAGGATTTAAATAGAACTATCGACCTTGACCCAGAACATATGGATGCTCATCTCAATCGAGGCATAACCTATCATCATCTAAAGCAATATAATAAAGCAAAACAGAATTTTAATAAGACGATTCAAATTGCACCAAAAAACCATAAAGCATATCAATATATGGCTATTACGTATTACGAAAGTGGAGATGCAGTGCAGGCAGAAAAGAATATGACAAAAGCCATAGAACTAAAACCGGACTATGCAGATGCTTATTATAATAGAGGTAATCTATACAATGAACAAGGTAAAACAGCGCAAGCAATGCAGGATTTTACGGCTGCAATCAACGCAGACCCTTACTACGTACCTGCTTACAATAATCGCGGATTATTATATTTCAACCAACAAAAATATACGGAAGCCATCGAAGATTATACAAAAGCACTCGAAATAGACCCCAATTCGCCTATTTTATATATCAATAGAAAAGATGCTTACGAAAAAATAGGCGAACAAGCAAAAGCCGATGCAGACTTCCAAAAAGCTGTCGCAATACAAGGGCAGTAGGAGAGTTGATGGATTTCGGTTTTTTTTCGCTATGCGAAAAAAAACCGAAATCCGAACCCCGTTTAAATCGTCTACCCTTAAATAACAAAATAATTAAATGCAACAAAGCCTAAATGTTTGCTCATTACCTCATTTGAATATTTAAGTATTATTGCATTATTTTTCGTGAAAACAGAGAATTATCTGGGGAAACAGGTGAAAAAAGAAACAAATATGTAAAAATATATTCATATTTAAAATTGTAAAATTTATGGACTTAAATATAGTAGTATTTTTTTGGAGTCTGATTTCAAACTGAAAACCAATTTGATACATAAAGTAAAATATATTATTCTTATAAAATTTGTACAATAATTATGTATGAATCAAGTAATATTTTCATTTTCATGAAAAATTACCTATGAATCGACTGAATTATTTTCTTTCACGATAAAAAACCACTTTTTTAAAAAAAATCAAACATATGTCCAACCATAAAACGAGACTCATGCTCGCCATATTAAATTTGGTGGGCTACATAGGCGTACTGACTATGAACTACTTAGCAGTAGCCCTACCGCTCAACGGTAATGATACCGGCGCACTTTCCGACAAGTACCCCAACCTATTCGTTCCAGCAGGTCTGACCTTTTCTATTTGGGGTATTATTTTTATCCTTTTGGGGATATTTGTGGTCTACGGCTTGGTCCACACCCTCCAAAATCGCGACTCAACCACCAATACATTTTTGGATAAAATCGGTTATTGGTTCTTCATCTCTTGTCTTGCTAATATGAGCTGGCTTTTTGCGTGGCATTACGAAATAGTAGCACTTTCAGTAGTCATCATGTTCGTGATATTAGGCTCATTGATAGCAATTTACCAACGGCAAAACATCGGCATTTCCAACGTTTCCAATATCGAAAAATACCTGACACACCTACCATTCAGCATCTATCTCGGTTGGATTAGCGTGGCGACTATCGCCAATATCACCGCACTACTCGTCGATATAGGTGTAGGCGGTTTAGGCTTGGGCGAAGCCCTCTGGGCGGTCATCGTCATTCTTGTCGCGATTGCGCTTAGCGTGACAATGATATTTAATCGACGAGATGTATTCTATGGACTTGTCGTCGCTTGGGCTTTACTCGGCATTTACCTCAAAAGAAGTGCTGCGACTGAAGTGATTCAAAGTATCGTCTTGGCGGCTATTGTTGGGATAATTGTAATATTAGTCGCGAGTTTAGCACAGATACTTCGAAAGAAAGTTTATTAGTATCAGGAATTAAATAAATGTACATTCTTCGCGTCGCTATTTTTTCTTTAGACGAATCAAATTTGACGCGAATACTCACTGTATTTAAGGAAAATTTGGTGAAGTATAAAGGAAAAAGAACAAGTCGAGAATATACATTTATTTTGTTCTTGATACTTAGTATCAAGAACAAAATAAATGTACATTCTTCGCGTCGCTATTTTTTCTTTAGACGAATCAAATTTGACGCGAATACTCACTTTATTTAAGGAAAATTTGGTGAAGTATAAAGGAAAAAGAACAAGTCGAGAATATACATTTATTTTGTTCTTGATACCAAGGGAGGACGAAGAAAATAAACTACCTCAAATGAAACCGTTATTTTTTTATATGTTTAGCTAAATTTGATGCACATAGCCGGGCTAAAGCCTGTCCCGAACCCGTCTTGGGAATTACGTTCAAATAACACCTTCTATACCTTACGCAAGAAATGAAACGAATAATCAGGAGCTTTGTCAAAGTCCCGAATTTATTTTAATAAGAACTAATATTCATCTCAATTTGTTTTTACAAAAAACAAAACGTAATTTTGCACTATATTATTCTCAAAGACATTTGTCACCAAGTTCGAGTGGACTTGTACTTGACACTTGACACTTGAACTTAAATACTGGTCCCGTGGCTCAACTGGATAGAGCATTGGATTTCGGCTCCGAAGGTTACAGGTTCGAACCCTGTCGGGATCACTAAAGCCTTGAAAATCATTGATTTTCAAGGCTTTTTATTTTTGCGTCGTTCCTTAGTAGTAAGTCAAACTAATTATGATAAGTTCATTTGGCGAAATTTGTCCGATTACTTTGTTGGAGAACATCCAGCGTAGCTACGGCTATGCTGAATAACCTCCGCCTCGTACTCGAAAAAATTTCACTCAAAGCAACATATTATAATTAGATTGACTTACTACTTAGGAACAGGGTTTCAATGTATAGCTTGGCTATGCGCGGTTTTCATGCCTTGAAAAAGAAAAAAATAAAGTCGTCAAGAACCTGCATTTATTAAAACCCTGTTCCTTAAGCATTGACTAAGCTCGAATAGCGTCAACAGGATTCATTTTGGCAGCTTGAAGGGCAGGAAGAAAGCCCGCGATAACACCAATTATCATAGACAAACCCGCACCAATAATGACATTTTGAGCTGTCAGCGTAAATTCAAACTCACCTGCTGTAACGATATTTCCAAGTTGTACCATCCCATAGACCATCAGCAAGCCCATGACACCGCCGATGAAACAAAGAATAATCGACTCTATCAAAAACTCCATCAAAATGACGTATCGTTTCGCGCCCAATGCCTTTTTGATACCGATAATATTGGTGCGTTCTTTGACCGAAACAAACATAATATTCGCCACACCAAAGCCACCAACCAATATCGCAAAACCGCCAATCACCCAGCCCACTGTACTAATCACACCAAATAAATCATCAAAAACATTGGACAAAATGGAGAGTTTATTGAGGACAAAATTACTTTCTTGTTTGGGTTTTAGGCGGCGGTTGCCACGCACGGCGGCGGTGACTTCGCCTTCGAGTTGGTCCATTGAGTAGCCGTCTGAAGCCTTCGCATTTACGAGTGTATTGCGGCTTCGTTTGACGTTCATAAATTTCTGTGCAGTCGGTACGGGAATCATCACCACTTCATCAAAATTCATCACACTCAAAATGCTGTTTCCCTCTTTCTCGAGTACGCCGATGACCGTATATTTTCGTCCCGAAACTTTGATTCGCTTGCCTACAGGGTCGATATTTCCAAACAGTTTTTCGGCGGCTACCGCACCAATTACGACCTGATTGACGCCCGTTTGATGTTCGCCTCGTGTAAAATAACGCCCTTTTGAGAAGTCGAAATTATACATTTCAGAAAAATCATAAGTGATGGCGAGGAAGAAAACGTTTTCGACATTATTTGATTTGTATTCTACTGTTTTTGAACCAACTACGGCAGCGTAAGAAGTAATGTCTGCAGATTTTACATTTGCCTTAATTGCTTCGTAATCATCATAACTTGGTTCGGGATAGCGTACCCACTTCCAATAAGTTGAGCCAGGGTTTTGTCCCCAGATAAACTTGTCGAGATAAACCACATCATCGCCCAGTTTGTCAAAACTGCCCCGAATATTCATCTCCAACGAATCGACCGCAGACAAGACCGAAATGATACTCCATATCCCAATCGTAATACCCAACAAAGACAAAAATGACCGCAGCTTATTGGACGCCAATTGCTGAAAAGCCATTACGATACTTTCGGAAAAAAATTTGAAAAATAGCATGTGTCGTGATTCGTGATTCGTTTATTTGTCAACCCGTCAATTCGTCAAACACCTCAAATGTATAGAAGTTTTTTTGTTTTACAGAAATCATTCGATGAATCTTGTGTTTGAATGGATGAAATGAGCGATAAAAGATATAAAAAAGGGTACACGAAGCCTTAGAAGCGTTTGTGTACCCTTGAAATGAGAGAAGACGAAAAAAATAACCTATCCGTCTGGATTGTTATTTTTTTATATGTTTCACCAAATTCTCCTTAAATAACCCGTTATTCGCGTCAAATTTGGCTCGTGTAAAGAAAAAACAACGGTGTGAAGATGTAGCGTTATTGTCTTTTCATCCCTAATAGTTACTTGACCAATTTAATACTGACAAATGAAGATCCATCTTCAAGTTTTAAGAAGTAAATACCCGGAGTAAGTGCTGTTAAATCAATCTCGCTATCGGTTTGAAAATTGTCGATGTGTCGGACTACTTTTCCAATTGCATCTATGATGCTCAATTCGTATTTTTTATTGGATGAAAACGTACCGTTTAATCTAATAGTGCCTTCGAAGGGATTGGGATATACGGAGATTTCGACTAAATCATTTGTACCATTGATTCCGACTGTTTCGCAATCAGTTTCAAAGGCAAATATCTCAGAATTGGACATTTGATCGCCACAGCTACTAGATATTTGGAATTCGTGGTCTTGGCAAGGTTCAAGATTATCTAATTGGAATACAGGCTCGGCATTCGGGATGATATTCCATGCTTCACCGACCTGTCGCCATTTTAAGGTATCTGAAACACTATTGGAAACAGATGACCATAACAACCTTGCTGATACATCATCGACCTCAAAGGCATTTAAACCTGAAGGTGCCATACATGCCAATGTTTTGAGGTCAAATTTCCACATTGTTTTATCATAACCGTAAGTATCCGATAAGCCTGCAAAAAAATATACAAAACCATCAATGATAAAAGAGCCGGGTGCCCAACGACTTCCTCTAGGTAAAGGCGGTAAATAAATCCATTCACCTGTATCTGGATCGTAAGCCATAAAAGTTTCATTACTAGGTACATTAGCATGCACTGCATCATCGCCGCCGAGTAAAAACCCCCAACCATTGTAACTGAATTGAGTGCCTGCTACCCTGCCGCTCGGTGTATCGTCAATCGGGGTTAGTTCTTCAGTTTCAATATCGTATCGCAGCCAGTTTGAGACATGTCCGCCACCTACGTAGATATAATTATCTATTCCAAACTGAAACGGATGATGCCTGTTGCCGCCCGGAATATCTTGCTTTTGAGTCCATTCTTGCGTAATCATATCGTATTCCCACCAATCGTCAAGGTCACCATTCTGTGAAGAACCTGTTCCCATAAATACCTTATCATTATGAGCCACTAATGCGGGATGCGTCCTAGGCGTACAAGGGCAAGAAGGGAGCTGTACCCACGAGGTGTCAACAGGGTTGAATTCCCATAAATCGTTCAAATACGTTGTTGAATTGAAACCAAAACCATAGTAATATTTGCCGTTCCAATCATCGCCGATAGCGATACTTCTTTCTGGTCCGGGAAAATTAGGGAGTCGTACCCAAGTATCTGTATCTGGTGAATATTCCCAATGGCTTCGTGAACTAGAGCCATCGACTATGTAGCCTTTTCCATTGTAACTAAAACCATTGGAATGATTGTCTTGGTGCGTGTATGGAACGTCATTGAGCTGCTCCCATTCCTGTGCTTGCAGATAGCTGTTAAGGCTAAACGTTAATAAAATAAGGAGGAAAGAACGTAAAAAAAGTAGATAGTTAATTTTTTTCATTTATTTTTATTTTATATCTTAAATTGTTTATTGAGAGCGTGTTTAAATTTTTTCAAACATGCTCTTAGTAAAAGAAATTAAATATACATTCTCGACTTGTTTTTTTCCTTTACACTTCACCAAATTTTCCTTAAATACAGTGAGTATTCGCGTCGAATTTGGTTCGTCTAAAGAAAAAATAACGACGCGAAGAATGTACATTTATTTAATTCCTGATACTTAACAACCAGTCTGAGATACCTAGTGAACTTGTTTAATGTTTTGAATAAATTAAAACGTGTTACTATTTTGCAAAAGATAGGACACTCTTTGTAGACTCAATTAGAAGGTATAACCCCCATTCTCAAAACAGAAATTGCGAGAAATTGACCAAAGATTAATAGTCAGTCAAGCTAATATTTTCGGGTTCTCTAAGTGTATTTTTGTTTTGGGAAATTGGAAAATTTGGTTTTCTGACAATCTAGGTGATAAGACTCTTCAATGTTTTGAAAACCTTATAGATTTATAGTCAGCAAGTTAACCCCGGTTTCTTAGAAGATGTTTGAATTTTTTTAACTGATAATCAATCCCGATAGCTATTGGGATGGTTTTGACGAAGCACCAAAGAAGGCGTTTATCGGGATAAACAACTGATTTGATGTGAAGTCAAGTTCATAGGATATTGGTTTTCAGGCAGGAAAAATTTAAACAGGCTCTTATATTTTACAAAAAAATCCGCACAACCCGTACAACCTGCGTTCCATTCTCGCGTCCTATCTGCCCGCTGTTCGCCGCCGTCCGTCATCTACCATTTTGGAAAATATTTTTTTCTTTTTGATAAAAAAACTCCACACAATACTGCCCTTATAAATGCCATGGGTATTGGCTGCGCCAATATTTTTCTGACTAATTAACTTTCGGATTAATTTTCGTTTTTTTAATACCTTAAAAATACCAAAATAAAAATGAAAATGTGCCTGTAATATCGCCCAAATATGTCGAAATTTCCCTTCCGTGAGAAAACGCGCAGTTGCTACACCGTCTAATAATAACCTCATAGGAATGAGCCATAGCAAACGCCCGATGCTTTCATTTTTTACTAATGTGAATAGGCTATTTCGGAAATTAAGGTAAGTTTTGCGTGGATTTTCGATGTCAAGTGTGCCGCCGCCTACATGATACACGACAGATGCCGGTTGTGCTACTACGCTATAACCCAGTCGCTTAAGCCGCCAACACAAATCAATCTCCTCCATGTGCGCGAAAAAATCGCCATCCAAACCACCAGCTTCATGATAGAGCTTTGCGCGTACAAACATCGCTGCGCCACTTGCCCAAAAAATCTCTTGCACCTCATCATATTGCCCTTTGTCGGCTTCGCATTGAAACAAAATCCGACCTCGACAAAAGGGATAACCCAAACTATCCATCCAACCACCTGCCGCACCCGCATGTTCAAACAAATGTTTGTCAGTCTGCGCCAAAATTTTGGGTTGTACTGCTGCGATTTTTGGGTCGTTTTCCATTAAGTCAATCACAGGGCGAATCCAATCGGGCGTGACCTCGACATCCGAATTGAGCAGCACATAATAATCCGCTTCTATTTGTTGCAAGGCTTGATTATAGCCTTCTGCAAAGCCGTAGTTTTCAGTAAGTTGTACTAATTTTATAGTAGGATAACGGGCGTGTAAAAATTGGATAGAATCATCCGTAGAAGCGTTGTCTGCCACCCAAATCTCGACGCCTTCATATACGCTTGCGCATACGGAAGGCAGGAAATTTTTCAAATGGTGTTTTCCATTAAAATTGAGAATAATAACAGCGATTGATGGCATACGTAACACAGACATTCCTGTCTGTTTCTGTGCGATATACAAGCAAAATACCTATACTACGTCTGGTTAAAAATTTTTAAAACATCCTTTTTATCTTCAGCGAGTTGCAATTTTAGGGCTTCTACACCATCAAAACGCATATCGTCACGCACGCGCGTAAGGAACTCAATTGTAAGGTATTTGTCGTAAATATTTTCGTCAAAATCAAAAATATTGACTTCGAGTGTTTTGTATTGATTGTCGAGCGAGCAACCTATGTAAAGCATAGATGTGTAGGCTTTCTTTTCGTAAAAGATACGTGCAGCGTACACCCCGTCCGCCGGAATGATTTTATGTGGATTTTCGATAGCGACATTGGCGGTAGGAAAGCCAATAGTATTACCAAGTTGTTTGCCACAGACTACTTTGCCTTGTACCGTAAAAGGATGGTTGAGTAGGGCAGTGGCAGTCTGAATATCGCCAATGAGTATGCTTTTTCTGACTTTGGTCGAGCTTACTACAATGTCGTCAACTGCTTGTTTTTGAATCTCTTGTACTTGGTAGTCGAATTGTTGCTCAAACTTACGGAGGTATTCGATATTCCCTTCACGACGATTGCCAAAGCGGTGGTCATAACCAATGACTATTTTTTTCGGATGAATTTTATCAACCAAAAAATTTTGGATGTATTCATCGGGTGTTTGCTGCGAAAATGCTTTGGTAAATGGCGCGATAACGAGGTGATTGACGCCATATTTTTCGAGTAAATTTATCTTTTCATCTATCGTTGTAATGAGTTTGAGCGAAGTATCGTTGGGATTGATGGCAAGACGGGGATGCGGATGAAATGTTATTAAAACACTTTCGCCGCCGATATTTTTTGCAAGCTGATTGACTTGTTTGAGTATGGCTTGATGACCACTGTGCACACCATCGTATGAGCCTATAGTGACGACTGCATTTCGGAAATCAGGTATGGTGGCGAGGTCGCGGTAAATGTTCATCTTTAAAGTACAAGTATAGCACGGTGCTTCCAGCCCCGCCCGTATTTGCGTATATTATGCGTTCCTAACTTTTGGACATCGGGTAATTAGGAAAGTAAGAATTAGGTAAAATGCTCATTGTTAATAATTTATGTTAGGTTGTGTATTGTATCAGGTTACTTACATTTCAATATTTAGCATCTTGATAAATAACGAATTATATCTTCTCGATAGTTGTCGAGATAGCCTGATTATCTAATTTCCCCATTACCTAATGTTCAAAGTCCCACGGGCTGGAAGCACCGTGTTACGTTGCAAGGCTGCAAAATAAGGCTTTAAATGATGGTTTGCAAGTATTTGAGGCGTGAGAAATAAGAGAAGTAAGAGAGGAGAGACGAGAGAGGAGAGAGGAGAGACGGAATAAAAAACGAGATGCCAAAGGCATCTCGTTTTTTATGTACTCTTATCTCTCGCCTCTTATCTTCTAAGCATAGGTAAAAGGTAATATTTTAGAATCTTTTAAGGTGGAAAGTGTCATTAATGTTTTGAGGCGTTCGATTTCTTCGATTTGTGAGAGTGTTTTGAAGAGGAGTTGTTCGTAAGTAGGAATATCTTTACAGATGATTTTGATGAGAAAATCTGCTTCACCTGTAATAATGTAACATTCGGTAATTTCTTTGATGGATTTGATTTTCTCCATAAAGTTATTGAGGGCATTTTCTTTTTGCCAAGCTAAGGATACAAGCACAAAAGTCTTGACATTCAAGCCAATAGATTGTGGGTTGACTAAGGCATGGTAGCTTTCTATAATGCCGCTTTGCTCGAGTTTTTTAACTCGTTCGAGGGTTGGAGCAGGCGAAAGTCCAATTTTTTTAGATAAATCGAGGTTGGTAATTTTGCTGTTTTCCTGAAGGATTTCTAAAATACCGAGATCTATTTTGTCTAATTTATTTAACATTTGTCTTATTTAAGTTTATCCCGATAATTATCAGGAAAGTTCAAGTCTAAGTTTTAAATAAAAAGTTAAACTTAGTTTTGTCCCATCACTTATTTATTATAATTTTATGTTTCAGTGCAAAATTACGAATGATTATTGGAGTAAACAAATAAATCAGTGAGAAATGCCTTTTTTGTAAAAGAACATTTTGTAGGAAGCCAGCTATTAGACTGACTTCCTAACAAAGTTTGTATTTTTATAATGTTATATTGTTTTATTGCTGTACTGCTATCGTGTTTTCGCTATGCGAAAATTAGAGAATAAAAAACAATAGGGGATTGACCATTTATTGGGCAAGCTCAAATCTATAAGGTTTTTAAAACTATATAGGTTTCATTATCAATTTAATACAAAAATAAAATTTAATAATAACGTTATTTGGCTGACTAAATGGTCAATTCCGAAACAATACAGCAATAAAATTATGGAAAAATACCTAGTGAAATATAATCACTAGCAATTTTTTCGATAGCATTGACGAAGGCGGCACTACGCATATCGTTTACTTTTTTATTCCTTTTAAGAATTCCGCGAATGCCGTGATATGAGGTAATCATAGTTTCTTGCAAACCGGAGCGCACGAGGTCTATCTCGTCTGCACCGCGCGTAATCATAGAACGTTCCTTTATACCGATTTTTTTACCTGTTGTTTTTTCAACAAGACCGACGATACTTTCATAAGTCTGTTGGTCAAAACGTTTTTCCATACGTCCGAAGCGCATGTGAGAAAGGTTTTTGAGCCATTCGAAGTAAGAAACCGTCACACCGCCTGCATTGGCATACATATCAGGAATAACGAGGATGCCTTTTTTGAGTAGAACCTCTTCGGCATCCGGCGTAATTGGTCCATTGGCTGCTTCGGCGATGATTTTTGCTTTGATATTCTTAGCATTGCCGCCATGAATCTGATGTTCGAGCGCAGCAGGGACGAGTACATCACATTCCAATTCGAGCGCAGCTTCGCGACTTGCGAGATTTTTTGCCCCCAGAAAATCAAGGATAGAACCCGTTTTTTTACGGTGTTTGAGCAGCGCGTGCATGTCAATACCATTTTCGCTGTGGATACTTCCTTCGTATTCTGCGACACCGATGATTTTGAAACCACCTTCGTCTTGCGAAATCGTTCCGGTGTAGGAACCTACGTTGCCCATACCTTGTATGACCATCGTTTTGCCCTGTGTACCGGGTGTGAGTCCGAGAACTTTCATGTCTTCTTTGATGCTCATGGCTTCCTGAAGGGCATAAAATACACCACGTCCGGTGGCTTCGGTACGTCCTCGTATACCATTGAGGTTCACGGGTTTACCTGTTACACAGCCTACGGCATCAATCTCTCCTTTACCAAAAGCAAGGTAAGTATCGAGTATCCAAGCCATCTCGCGTGAGCCTGTGCCGTAGTCGGGCGCAGGTACGTCGATACCGGGACCAATAAAGTTCTTACGAATCAATTCGGTCGCATAGCGGCGCGTGATTTTTTGCAATTGGGCCGTGGTGTAGGCACGCGGGTCAATTTTTACACCACCTTTTGCGCCACCAAAGGGCACATCTACAATCGCACACTTGAAACTCATCAAAGATGCCAATGCCATGACTTCGTCTTGGTTGACATTGGGCGCATAACGAATACCACCTTTGGTCGGCAAACGGTGCTGACTGTGTTGTACTCGATAGGCTTCGATGACCTGGTATTCTTTTCCAATTTTAACCGGAAATTGCATCTTGTAGATGGAGTTGCAGGCTTTAATTTGCGCCAATAGACCCTCCGGGTGATTGGTAGCAGCGGCAGCTTTATCAAAGTAATTTTCTACACCTTGAATAAAACTATAATGTTTATTAGACATTTTTAATAATTAAATGAATGAATTTTGAATGAATGAATGAATGAATTTTGAATGAATGAATTTCTAATGAGCGAATGAGTGAATTAATAATGAGCCAATGTGGTAATGATACAATGCTTCAATAAAGTAAATATTGTAGCATTAACGCATTTCAGCATTATCGCATTTTTCATTCATTCAAAATTCACTCATTCATTCATTAAGTTCCCGTTCGAGGCGGCGTACTTTTTTTTCCATATAAAATAGAAACATCGCAATGCCAATGAAGGTAACAACAATGATTGCCACGACGACATATATTTTACCGATATTTCTAAAAAAATCAGTTCCGCTTTCCTGCGCTAATAGCAAATTAGCAGAAAGTAGCAATAAAAAAGATAGAGTAGCTTTTCTCATAACAGAAACTAAGAGCAAATTAAAGCAATATTTTAGAATATTCCGCAAAATAATTCATGGAATATTCTTTTTTTTATGTCAATAAATTCTTTTTTTCGAGGCAATGATATTTATATATGTAGAAATGATTGATTGTTGTATTGTTTCGCTTCGCTCGTTATTTGAAGAAGTTGGTTCTTTGACAAATCCAGTGATTACTCGTTTCTCGCGTAAGGGATAGTAGGTGTTGTTTGAACGTAACGGAGCGATAGCGAGAGTGGAGAGAGTGCCGGATAGCCCGACCCCCGACATTAGGAGGGGGATACGCCCAAATCAACTTCAACCTCAACTTCAACTTCAACTTCAACCTCAACTTCAACTTCAACCTCAACTTCAACCTCAACTTCAACCTCAACTTCAACTTCAACTTCAACCTCAACTTCAACTTCAACTTCAACCTCAACTTCAACTTCAACTTCAACCTCAACTTCAACTTCAACTTCAACCTCAACTTCAAACTCAACCTCAACCTCAACCTCAACTTCAACTTCAACTTCAAACTCAATAGGTAATTCGCTGAAAGCGAATTATCTATTAATCATTAATCATTAATCATTAATCATTAATCATTAATTGATAGCCAATTGATGCGCCACAGGAGGTTGGATATCCAAGCTCCAATCAGCATCATGGCGATGACGCCGGGATAAAAAACCATTCGCATGGTGCTGTCAAGGTCATTGCTACCGAGTCCGGGATTGCCGCCGTTGCCGGGGTGCAGGCTGTCTGCAAGGCGAGGAATGACAAAAAGCAGTGGAATGAGTGTAGCAAAAGCGAATATATTGTATACGGAAGAAATCCGGGCTTGTTTGTCGAGGTCATCAAATGAATCGCGCACCACGAAGTACGCCATATATATAAGGACGGCTACGGCAGCCGTATTTTGTTTGACATCCCAACTCCAATACGCCCCCCAAGTGTGCTTTGCCCATATCGCACCCGTGATGAGTCCGAGTATACCAAAAAGGACGCCTACACGGGCATACGCCGCCGATTTTGTGCTGAATAAGAGGTTGTTAGAACCCAAATAGCGGATGCTATACACCACCGAAATAAGCATCAACAACATCATCGCAAACCACAAAGGTACATGAAAATATAGGCTACGAATGGATTCTTCCAAGATGTTTCGGAAGGGAAAAGTCATGCCTGTGCGTTGGTTGAGCGAAGTGATGGCGCAGGTTTCGGCTACATTTGCACGAGTGGGCAATTGAGTGATACTTGCGGCCGAAGGCAGCACAGAGTAGCCATCTTTCGCACCACTATCTACGACCAATGAAAAATCAGTCACCCCATCAAAGTACGATAAGCGATTTGGCAAATCGAAAACCACTACGAGTTGGTTGTCGTTCGTTGGTTTGACCTCGCTGGCACATAGGGCATACATAGAGTCGCGCTTAAGCCATGCCTTGACTTCCGCCGCTTCGGTATAGTGCGTGTTGTAGCCATGAACGGTCATTTCCAAGCGTGTTCCGCTATTGGCTTTGCTGCCTTCAATGTAGGCAGTCGCCGGCGAAAGGGGGATAAGTAGTCCCGCAACGATTGTATAAAGCATGAGGGCTACGCCCAAAATTTTCCACCACATAGTTTTTGTTATTTGGTTTACTTAGTTTATAGGGTTTATGGAGTTTATAGGGTTTATGGAGTTTATAAGGTTTATAGTTTTATAAAGTGCTAAGTCAATGCCACACGTGCTATGAACTTAGTAAACTTAATAAACTCTATGAACTTAATAAACCCAATAAACCCAATAAACTTAATAAACCTATTCTCCCTTCTTCCGTTTCAGAAATCCGATATATCCGTTTAGGATTCGGTTAATTTCGTCTATTTGTTTTTTGTATTCGAGGAGGTTTTCTTCTGTGATAAGGTTGCAATCAAAAGCACAGATGAGATGGTCTAAATATTCTGATAAAGAACCTCTTGCAATTCTGCAAAATTGGATATTTTCTTGATAGTGATAGCGTCCATGCCCTTCTGCTATATTTGCTGTAATAGAACGTGATGCTCTGATTAATTGGTCAGAAAGTTTATATTTTTCATCTTTAGGGAAACTTTTATGCAACTCATACATCACATTTCTAAATTTCCGTGCTTTTTTCCATACTTCCAAATCCGTAAAATTACCTTTGTTATCATTATTTTCCTCCATAATAAGTACGCTTTATAAACTCTATAAACTGAATAAACTGAATAAACTCTATAAACCAAATAAACTAATCCCTCCAAAGGTAAGGGAAAAGTATAATGACAAGCGTCAATAAAATCACGTCAATAGCCAGCAAAATGATGATGTCTCGCCAATATCCGCTGTCGGTAATGAGTTGTAGGGCATTGGCAGAGAGTTTTACGAGCGTCAAAAGTATAGGGATCACAACGGGGAAACCCATGATTGCCATGAGTGTTGCGCTATTATTGGCTTTGGCAGCGATAGCCGCGATAAAAGTAAAAGCAATCGAAAAACCAACACTTCCCAAAAATAAAATCAGCGCGAATAGCCCGGCGTCTTTGACCATATTTTCCGTAAAAAAAGACATGGCTACAAAAGTTAGGCAGCTGATAAGCCCTAATAGTAAGGTATTATAAAGTATTTTGGATAAAATAATTGCCGTAGGATGCGCGAGGGTGTAAAAATAGAGTTGTCTACGGCTGTTTTCTTGCACAAAACTTTTCATGACCGCATTGACAGAGGCAAATAATATGATAATCCAAAACAAAACATTCCACGTCTTCGCATCTACTCGCACGAAGGCAATGTACACCACAAAAACCGTCGAAATGACATAAAGCAAAATACCGCCAATAGCGTATTTTTGCCGCCATTCGAGTATAGCCTCTTTTTTTAGTAAAACAAAAATATCGTGGAGTAGTTGCATCGGTGCAAAGGTACTTTAAATCATTTTATTTTGATGTAATGAAGGAAAAAAGTCTTAGGGAAAGAAATTAAATAACTTATGCCATTATACTCGTCTTTTTTCCGTCTAAGAATCCTTTGAAATCCTTATCCCGAATCGGAGTTCGGGACAGGCTGTAGCTACCGGGATGTGCGGCTTTCAAAAAATCCTTAGACAAAAAAAATACTTCGCATTATGGGACATCTTATTTAATTTCTTTCACTTAAGGAAAACGCATAAATCCCTATTAGTATCAGGCACAAAATAAATGTATATTCTCGACTTGTTATTTTTTCTTTATACTTCACCAAATTCTCCTTAAATAACCCGTTATTCGCGTCAGATTTGGCGCGTGTAAAGAAAAAATAACGGCGTGAAGATGCAAGGTTTATTATCTTTTCATCCCTAGTTATCAATAGAATTTACTATATTTACAACCAAACAATAACCATAATTTTCAAACCATTGTATTATGAAGCAGAATTTACTTACTATTGTAGTATTACTTTTAATGTTAAGCACCGTAAATGCTCAACAAATAGACCTCATTACCCACGCTGTGGGTTTACAACAACCCGTTGACATTGCCAATGCAGGCGACGAACGCCTATTTATCGTAGAGCAAGAAGGCACGATACGCATCGTAGAAGAAAACGGAACGGTACTGACCGAACCTTTTCTGGATATTACGGACGATGTGCGCTCTTCGGGGCAGGAACAAGGCTTGCTGGGTTTGGCGTTTCATCCCGATTACGCTAATAACGGCTTTTTTTATGTCAATTATACCAATCCGAACGGAGATACTTACATTGCGCGTTACACTGTGAGCAGTAGCAATCCTAATATCGCAAACCCTAATAGTCGTTTTATTATATATACCGTTTCTCAACCATATAATAACCACAATGGTGGTGATTTGAATTTTGGACCAGATGGCTATTTATACATTGCGCTTGGCGACGGCGGTAGCGGTGGCGACCCCGGAAATCGTGCTCAAAACATGACTAATCCACTTGGAAAAATACTTCGTATTGATATAGATAGTGGTGTATTATACGGTATTCCACCCGACAATCCATTCGCACAACCCGGGCAGATGGGCTTAGATGAAATCTGGGCTTTGGGCTTGCGCAACCCATGGAGATTCAGTTTTGATGCAAAAACAGGTGACATGTGGATATCTGATGTAGGGCAAGATGAATGGGAGGAAATCAACTTTCAACCTGCGGCAAGTGTAGGCGGTGAAAATTACGGCTGGAGATGTTACGAAGGGCTCGACCCGTTCAACCCTTCGGGCTGTTCAGGCGATGTCGCAAGTTATACTTATCCTATTCATGTTTATGCTAATAATAGCACGACATCGGGCTGTTCTGTGACAGGCGGATACGTATATAGAGGCAATGACTATCCGGGCTTGCAAGGACTTTATATTTATGCAGATTACTGTACAGGTAGATTTTGGTCGATAGAACAGGCTGCCGGAATCAACTGGCTCAATAAGCCACTTGGAGAATTTATGTCTTACAATTACAGTTCATTTGGAGAAGATATAAAAAAGGAACTGTACGTTGCAGGGCTTTCAGATGGTAGAATTTATAGAATCGTAGACCCGAATGCTTTACCGATAGATTTAGTTTCTTTTACCGCAGAAAATATTGATAATAAAGAAGTTGCATTAAAATGGCTCACGGCTACCGAAATTGATAGCGATTATTTCGATGTACAACGTAGCCTTGAAGGAGTGAGTTTTTCGACTATCGGAAAAGTAAGCGCAGCAGGAAATAGCAGCACTTCGCAAAATTACGAATTTATAGATGAAGAGCCTGCATTTGGTGAAATCTATTACCGTCTTCGACAAGTGGATTTCGATGGCAGTGTAACTTATTCCGAAATTCTACAAGTTAAATTGGATAGGAATTATGTGACACCAAATATTTACCCAAATCCGGTACGTAGCGGAGAGAGTCTTATCGTTGATTTCGGTGATATTCCCAATTCGGCAGTCGCAATTAATATCGTAGACATGAGCGGAAAGCAAGTTTGGCAAAACCAATTTGATGCCGGACAAAACCGCTTCGAAATTCCCGTAAACGAACTTCCAAGAGGCATGTACATCATCAATGGTCAATTTAATGACTATTATTTCTACAAAAAATTAATTGTACATTAAGAATGTGTTGACGGGGTGAAGGGTTAACGAGTTGACGTGTTGATGTACTGACGGGTTGACGAATTGACGTGTCCATATTTTTTGCTTTGCAAAAAATGAATTCATCAACACGTCAACAGGCTACCCGTCTAACGTTGGACACTTTGATAATCAGTTGTTTATACAAAGTCTTGGTTTTCAGCACTAAGAGATAACAGGCATTTTCAAAATGCCTGTTATCTTGTCCAACCTTAGACTGATAGCACCTCAACACCTCAACACCTCAACACATCAAGATTATGAAAACTGCCGTTCAACACCTTTTTTTTACGCTTAGTTTCGTTGCTATCTGCTTCGCTATCAATGCCCAATCCATCGAATTAGTACCTTATGCTTCGGGCTTCGACAAGCCCGTTGACATCTCAAATGCAGGAGATAATCGCCTGTTTGTCACAGAAAAAGGCGGTGTTATTAAGATAGTTAGTTCGAATGGAGTCGTACTCACGACGCCATTTTTAGATATTGATAGTCGTGTGAATTCGGCGGCAGGTGAGCGCGGTTTATTGGGTTTAGTTTTTCATCCTGACTATGAAAATAATGGCTATTTTTACGTAAATTACACTGGACTTGATGGCACTACACACATTTCTCGGTTTAGCTTAGGCGATACTCCAAATGTGGCAGACCCCGACTCAGAGCTCATTCTATTCGCCATCGAACAACCGGCAAATAACCATAATGCAGGTGATTTAAACTTCGGTCCGGACGGCTATTTATACTTCGGATTAGGAGATGGCGGCGGTGGCGGCGACCAGTGGAATAATTCGCAAAACCCACAAACTGCGCTGGGTAAAATGATTCGGATTGACGTCGATAATCCGATGCCAAACCTCAATTATGGTATTCCGGCAGACAATCCCTTTGTTGGTGATGCGACGACGATAGACGAGATATGGGCATTGGGATTACGCAATCCCTGGCGATTTAGTTTTGATAGCGAAACAGGCGATATGTGGATAGCAGATGTCGGACAAGACGAACTGGAAGAGATTGATTTTCAAGCTGCTGCAAGTGCAGGTGGCGAAAATTATGGCTGGCGATGTTATGAAGGAGATGAGCCTTTTAATACAAGTGGCTGCCCTGATGAAAGCACATTTGTAGCTCCAATTCATGTTTATCAAAATGGCTTTTCGACAGGTTGTTCTGTGACGGGCGGCTTCGTGTATCGCGGTGCTACACAGCCGGATTTGTATGGAAAGTATATCTATGCCGACTATTGTTCGGGACGTTTTTGGAGCTTGTCGCCTGATGGTGCGGGCGGCTGGATTAATGAAGATTTAGGCAATTTTGTCGATGAAGAATTTTCGACATTTGGAGAAGATAATAATGGTGAATTATATGTAGCGGCGATTGGCGAAGGGGAAATTTATCGCATCGGAGACAATTGTGGCGCCTTTGAACTTGCCGTAAATGAAATGGATATTTGCGCTGGTAGTGGCACTTTAGGTTCGGCAAGTGTTGAGCTAAATAACGCAGTTTTTCCCATTGACATTATATGGTCGAATGCAGCAACCGTAGGCGAAATTACAGACCTTGCAGAAGGTACATATAGCGTCACAGTGACAGATGCAAATGATTGTTCCGGAGTAGTAGAGTTTGATATAAATACTGTTTCGGTGCCAACTCCGCTTATCTTCATGACGGCAGATGAAAATCTTGAGGTGGAAAGTGCTGCCAATTATCCCGATAGCCAATTTACTTGGTATTTGGATGGTGAAATTGTGGCATTGGAATCTTGCGGTGTTCAACAGTGGTGCGTGCAGCCAACTGAAAGCGGAGTTTATATGGTTTGTACGGATTATGCTTTCACTACCGCTACATGTTCTGCGTGTTCGGCGTCTTTTAATTATATCTACACCAACACAGAAAATATTGCAGCCATCGACGAAATACAAATTTCACCGATACCTACCAATGATATTTTAACCATAAATTTAACAACGAATGAAAAAGTAGATTTGCAGATAAAATTACAAAATGTACACGGTCAAACCTTAATAGAAAAAGAACAAATCATCAGCGGAGCATGGAATACATCGCTGAATATCAGTGATTTACCAAGCGGAACTTACTTCCTCACCTTACAATTCGAGAATGAAATAATGACTAAGAAAGTGTTGTTGAATTGACGAGTTGACGAATTGAGGTACTCATGCACTCATACGGTTTTTCGCACAGCGAAAAAAATACACATCAACACATCAACACATCAACTCGTCTTTCATACACTAATGCCGCAGCAAACAAATCAAATGCAGCCAAACCAACTGATTTAAACAAGGTGGTTTGGCTGTTATTTGTGGGGCGTGTTTGTTGGCGAATGTGTTGTGCGAGTGTGTCGATTTGTGTTCGTTTCAATAATCCTTTTTCCATAGGAAATGCCAAATCACCTGATTCTTCGATGGCATGAAAAGTATCTACATACACCTTATCTACCAATGAAAACAAGGCTTCCGGCAGTTCGCGCATATCGGGTTTGTACGAACCTACAGCGAGAAAATGTTTGCCTTTCAGCAAATTAGCGTCATTGGGAAGCAGTGGAGTAGAGGAGGTGGTGGCAGTAATAATGAGTTGAGATTTTTGGAGTAGTTCGCGGGTGTTTTTTGTTTTGTGTAAATTAATATTCGGAAAATACGCCTTAAATTCCTGCTCAAACCATGCGAGTCGTTCTGCCGAACGATTGACGAGCCAGATATTTTTGATATTATTTCGCACCGTACACGCAAACAGCGCCTGATGCAGTCCCTGAACGCCCGTACCTATTACACCAATATTTTCTATATTTTCTGGTACTAAGTATTTGACACTCAAACCACCGATAGCCCCTGTGCGTAAGGCAGTTATAGCTTTCCCGTCGAGTATAGCGAGAGGTTTTCCGGTGTCCCCATCGTTCAATATCACCGTCCCAAAGATAAGCGGAATGTCTTTATTAGCATTGTCAGGAAAAACAGAAACCAACTTGGTGCTAAAATATTTTTCCCCAAAACAAGGCATTGTCAAAAAAGTATTTTGTTTCACATTAATATGCATTCTTTGTGGCGTGTATATTTGTCCGGCGTCATTGGCGAGTATAGCATTTTCCATAGCAACGAGTACTTCACTGAAAGTGATGGATTTATATATCTGCTCATTTTTGATTGAAATCATATTAGTTAGAATATTAATTCATTAAAGCCTGTTGTTAGAAAATGCGTTTTACGCAACATTTTTTCGCTTTATTGGTATAATATTAGCATAAGTGAAAGAAATTAAATAACATGTGCCATTATACTCGTCTTTTTTCCGTCTAAGAATCCTTTGAAATCCTTATC
>ENA-ORXM01001112-ORXM01001112.1-marine-metagenome-genome-assembly--contig:-NODE-1112-length-39739-cov-4.726035_pt1 | contig 39739 bp, 35 predicted proteins | sample MGYA00237867_ERZ511480 | MGnify/ENA primary metagenome ERZ511480 (study PRJEB26309, sample SAMN06266103) | marine metagenome | isolation source: Algal blade | place: United Kingdom:Sidmouth, United...
TCAGGCTTGCGCCCATTGTCTAAGATTCCCCACTGCTGCCTCCCGTAGGAGTCTGGGCCGTGTCTCAGTCCCAGTGTGGCTGATCATCCTCTAAGACCAGCTAAAGATCGTAGACTTGGTAGGCCGTTACCCCACCAACTATCTAATCTTACGCGGGCCAATCCCTGGGCGATAAATCTTTGGTCCGAAGACATCATACGGTATTAGCAGCCGTTTCCAGCTGTTGTTCCGTACCCAGGGGCATGTTCCCACGTGTTACTCACCCGTCCGCCACTAAGTCCGAAGACTTCGTTCGACTTGCATGTGTTAGGCCTGCCGCCAGCGTTCGTTCTGAGCCAGGATCAAACTCTCAAGTTCAACTTGGGATCTCCTGACCCACACATATCATGGTGTATGACATCATCATCATGGAAGCCGACGATCACCCAACCAGGGACCACCAACAAAACCATAACTCCGCCAAAAAGATACGTGCGTGCAGTAAACCCCAACTACCTCACAGCAGCCAAGCCACCCACATATCCCTTCATGGTATCTCTCAATTATCAAAGAGCGTCGGACCGGATCGTTTGGCCCTTCAGAGCGCCAGGCGTTCGCCTCTGTCTGCGTCTGTGGAGCGGTATCTAAGGAGATTCGCCAAACCGCGCAAGCGCTTTCCCCAAGTTTTCTGCACTTTTGTGACGGCGAAATAATACACTGTTTTTGCGCAAGAAAATGTCCCGACAACCGATTAAGAAAGATGAAAGATTACCGGGACGGCAGCCTTGGGTCGTCCAGATACCGGGAATCGCCCTTGCAGTAGCAGCATTCGCTGCAGCATTTCCGCAAATCTCCGGAATCACCATCGACTCGCTGTGCGCCGGATTCGTGAACCGGACCGAAACCGACCCGTCCCGACGGCGCTGGACGCATCGACATCTCCATGCGCCCGGTGGTGGGCCGCCCACGACGGCTATCGAGTGCATACCCGGCATCTATACGGGACGTTACCGAGCCCGCGTCCATGACGGTCTGATCCATGTCGTCGCGATCGATCCCGATTTCTTGGCGACGGTCGCCGTACAGACGACGCATGTGATGACCGATCTGGCAACCGCGCTGCACCGAGCGGAAAATGACGACGACCGGATCGTTCAGGCCACGATCTGTCGGCGCGATATCATCAATCCGTGCGACATGCCGACGGCGGCGGAAATCGTGCTCGTCGGCGCGACGACTTAGAGGTGTCGACGGTCGACCTGACCTCCGGATCGGTCCGGGGCACCTGATCCGGTCGTCCATCCCGGTATCGAGGGGGGAGGGCCTTCGATACACTCTATGATCTGACCGACCCGTGGTTCGCCGGAATACTGTCGGACGATGCGCTGGCCGGAATGTCCATCGCGGGAGCGGTATTGTCTCTGCTGGTCGGGATCGGAACGGGCATCCAGACCGGCACCGCGACGATGATCGCCCGCCGGGCGGCGCGGTCCTCTTGCTCCTGTTCTCCGTCGCGACCGGGGCGCTGACGGCACGGGGCGATGCTGCCTCGGCCCGCAATCCGATGGGGGCCAAGCCTATCACACTGGGAACTCCGAGAGTCACGGATGCGGGGTTGGACGGAGAAACGGAATCGGCTATCGATGGTCGTGTTGTCCCCGTAGCTCAGCAGGATAGAGCAACGGATTCCTAATCCGTAGGCCGCGCGTTCGAATCGCGCCGGGGACACCATCTACTCCCTGCGGGCAGTATCGAAACAGGCGAGGTCGCTGCCGAGCGGTATGGGGCTCACTGCCCGACGATTTCGATACTGGAATTCTCGAAATCGAAACGCCGAACGCGCAGCTTTCGATGATCCGATCGGCTTATCGCATCATCCGCACTTTCGAACACCACATGATAGTCGTAACTTTTCAGAAGCATGACCCGAAGATCGGCCGCAGTCGAACTCGATCGAGGGGTTCGTGTTTCGCATAGTGGAACGGTGAACCGGATTTGGCCTTGATTATTGTTCGGTGCATCGGCCACGCTAAGACTTCTATGAGAACCAAATGCTGCATCCGCGTGACCCGTCCCCGCCAAAAGCGATCAAGAAGGACAGGCAGTTGCCGCAGTTTTCATGAAACCTAGGGAGTTAACACATGAAGAAGCTGCTTGTTTCCGGCGTTGCCGCCCTCGCCCTGTGCGCGGGAATGGCATCGGCCAATCAGAGCGTGCTGACCAATACCAAGAACCCGAGCGTCCAGGTTCTGCAGACGGGTGACTACGCGAACACCCGCTATTCCAAGCTGAACCAGATCAACCGCCACAACGTGAAGAACCTGCAGGTTGCATGGACCTTCTCTACCGGCGTCCTTCGCGGCCATGAGGGTTCGCCCCTCGTCATCAACGACACGATGTATGTTCACACGCCCTTCCCGAACATCGTCTACGCGCTCGATCTGAACAACGACGGCGCGATCAAGTGGAAGTATGAACCCAAGCAGGATCCGGACGTCATTCCGGTCATGTGCTGTGACACGGTCAACCGGGGTCTCGCCTTCGCCAACGGCAAGGTCTTCCTGCACCAGGCCGATACCACCGTCGTCGCGCTGAATGCCGACAGCGGCGAAGTCGAATGGTCCGTGGTGAACGGTGATCCATCGATCGGCGAGACGAATACCGCGACCGTACTGCCCGTCAATGACAAGGTCATCGTCGGCATTTCCGGCGGCGAGTTCGGCATCCAGGGCCACGTCACCGCGTACAATATCGAAACCGGTGAAAAGGAGTGGCGCGCCTACTCTCAGGGCCCGGACGACATGCTGCTCTTCGATCCGGAGAAGACCACCGAACTCGGCAAGCCGGTCGGTGAGAATTCCTCGCTGAATACCTGGGAAGGCGATCAGTGGAAGATCGGTGGCGGGGCGACCTGGGGCTGGTATTCCTACGATCCCGATCTGAACCTCGTCTATTACGGTTCCGGAAACCCCTCGACATGGAACCCGGCCCAGCGTCCCGGCGACAATAAATGGTCCATGACCATCTTCGCCCGCGATGCGGATACCGGCGTCGCCAAGTGGGTCTACCAGATGACCCCGCATGACGAGTGGGATTATGACGGCATCAACGAAATGATCCTCACGGATCAGGAAGTCGATGGCGAGATGCGCAAGCTTCTCACTCACTTCGACCGTAACGGTCTGGGCTACACCCTCGACCGCGAGTCGGGCGAACTGCTCGTCGCCGAAAAGTATGATCCGGTCGTCAACTGGACCACGGGCGTCGACATGGATCCCGAATCCGAAACCTACGGTCGTCCTGCTGTCGTCGCCGAATACTCGACGGAACAGAACGGCGAAGACGTCAACTCCGTCGGCATCTGCCCTGCGGCGCTCGGCTCGAAAGACCAGCAGCCTGCGGCCTACAGCCCGCGCACCGAACTGTTCTACGTGCCGACGAACCACGTCTGCATGGATTACGAGCCGTTCCGCGTCAGCTACACCGCCGGTCAGCCCTATGTCGGCGCGACCCTCGCGATGTACCCCGCCCCTGATAGCCATGGCGGCATGGGCAACTTCATCGCATGGGACAACATCAAGGGTGAGATCGTCTGGTCGCTGCCCGAGAAGTTCTCCGTCTGGTCAGGTGCGCTCGCAACTGCCGGTGACGTGGTCTTCTACGGTACGCTGGAAGGTCACTTGAAAGCCGTCGATGCTCGGTCGGGTCAGGAACTCTACAGGTTCAAGACGGGATCCGGCATCATCGGCAACGTGATGACCTACAGCCACGGCGGCAAGCAGTATATCGGCATCCTCTCGGGTGTCGGTGGCTGGGCCGGGATCGGCCTCGCGGCTGGTCTCGTGAACCCGAACGACGGCCTTGGTGCCGTGGGCGGCTATGCCGCTCTCAGCAACTACACCGCGCTCGGTGGTCAGTTGACGGTCTTCGCCCTGCCCGACTGATACAGGTCGTGAAGCCTGACTGATTAGGCCCGGCGTTGGAGCGATCCTTCGCCGGGCCTTTTTTCGACAATAATGCCCGCCAAACCGGGCTACGGGAGGACCATCCATGAAACCACTCTTCTTGAGTGCTGCGGCAGCCTTGATGCTTGCCACCGCACCCCTCGCCGTCATGGCCAACGAAACGATCGCCCAGGCCGAGGAAATGCTCGCCAAAGCCAAGGAAATGCACGCAGAGGCCGATGCACTCGCCAAGGAGGCGCAGGCCATGCTGGAGGCTGCGAAGGGCGAGGCCGCTGAAACCGCAGCAGCGGTAACGACAGAAGAAAAGGACGAACCGAAAGAAGAGAGCGCCGGGGCCGAAGGAGATGCACCCGACAATATCAGGGTATCCTACGAGGAAGACGGCAAGTACTTCACCGAGGACGACATTCCGACCTACAATATCGCCGATGACGGCACGGTCGATTGGTACACCTTTTCCGGTTTCCGGCGCTATCACTCCGAATGTCATGTCTGCCACGGCCCGGATGGCGAAGGATCGACCTACGCACCCGCGCTGAAGAACTCTGCGCTGGATATGGATTATTACGATTTCGTCGATGTCATCACCAACGGTCGCAAGCATGTCGGCACGTCCGACAACAGCGTGATGCCTGCCTTCGGCACCAATAACAACGTGATGTGCTATCTCGACGACATCTATGTCTATCTGAAAGCCCGTGGCACCGACGCCATCGGACGGGGACGCCCTCCCAAGAAAGACAGGAAGTCAGAAGCCTATGTCGAGAACGAAAACGCATGTATGGGCTGATGGAATGATCCGCACCCTACTCGGAACGGCACTGTTCGCAGCGTCGCTCATCATTTCCGGCGGGGGGGCGGAGGCACAGACCTCCGACCTCGTCTCCAAGAGCGCGCTGCGCGTCTGCGCCGACCCCGCGAACCTGCCCTTCTCGAACGAGGCTGGCGAAGGATTCGAGAACAGGATCGCGGAGCTTCTGGCCGAAAAGCTGGGAAAGCCGCTGCAATACACATGGTTTCCGATGGCGACCGGCTTCATCCGCCGCACATTGCGCGAGAACCGCTGCGACGTGGTGATCGGGTACGCGCAGGGGCATGAACTCGTGCTCAACACGAACCACTACTACGTCTCGACCTTCGCCCTGCTCGTCGATCCCGAAGGGCCGTTGGCGGGGGTCACGACGCTCGCCGATCCGCTGCTCAAGGACAAGAAGCTCGGTGTCGTGGCCGGCAGCCCCGTCACCACCCATGTCACGAAGAACGGGCTGATCGGCTCGGCGAAGCCCTACAATCTGATGGTCGACCGCCGCATCGAATCGCCGTCCGAAGACATGCTCGCCGACCTGCGTTCCGGTGAGATCGACGGCGCGCTGATGTGGGGTCCGATCGGCGGACACTTCGCCAAGCATGGCGGCCGCGAGATGAAGGTCATCCCGCTGACCGCCGAAAAGAACGTGCCGAAACTCTTCTATCGCATCACGATGGGAGTCAGGCAGGGCGAGCTGGTCTGGAAGCGCAAGCTCAACTCGCTGATCCGCCGCAATCAGGACGAGATCAATGCGATCCTGAGGGAATTCGGGGTGCCGCTCGTCGATGAATACGGTGCGCCCTTGCCCGCAGCGGAGCAGTAAGATGCGCGCGGCGGCCTTTGCCCTTCTGGCCCTGATCGCCACGCCTGCCCTGGCGGTCGAGGAACCGAAAGACTATCGCGACGTTCCGTATCGCGGAGAAGTCCCGGAAACGCTGGAGGGTGTCACGGTCGTCGATGACGACGCGGCCCATGCCCTCTGGAAGACCGGCACGGTCGTCTTCATCGACGTACTGCCGCGTCCACCCAAACCGAGGCTCCCCGAAGGCACGATCTATCGCGAAAAGCCCCGGCACAGCATTCCCGGATCGTTCTGGTTGCCGAATGTGGGGTATGGGCGGCTCGCCGACGTCACGGATGCGTATTTCAGCACCCATCTTGCCATGATGACCGCTCGTGACAAGGATGCACCGGTCCTGTTCTTCTGTCTGGAAGAATGCTGGATGTCGTGGAATGCCGCCAAGCGCGCGCGCGAGGAATACGGCTATACCCGTGTCTTCTGGTACCCGAACGGGACCGATGGCTGGGACTTCCAGGATTACCCGCTCGAACCGGTCGAGCGGGTCGAATAGTCCTAGGCGCCACCCAGCGGGAAGCGTTTCTCGAAGATCGATTCATCCGTATCTGTAATCCGCACCCGTAGCCCGGAAGCAGCATCCGGCAGATCGAAGGCGATGGACGGATCTTCGCTGAGCGAGATCGAGCCGGTCATCGTGAACAGCTTCTCGTCGTCACCCCATGCTTCCACGGTCTCGACATAGCGGGCCGGAATATGGAGCAGGGTAATCTGGTCCATCTGCATCCCCGAATGCTGGGGATGCAGGATTTCCAGAGTTGCCTTATCCGGGGAAACGCCCTGCCCCACCGCCTTGAGGCGATCCATCGCGCTGCCCGACCCACGCGGGCCTTTGAGGTCCATCTGCCCGAGGCTGGCCAGGGCTTCCTCGACGCCGGTGATGGGCGGTGCGGCGCAGGCACCCTGCCCCGATGTCTTCACGAAGGATTCGCTCATATAGAGCCGTCCATCGCTGGCCTCGACCACGGCACGCACCCATGACGGCCCATTGAGGCGCATGGCGACACTGGCCCCGAATTTCTCCATCGGCGCAGTCACCGCGAAATCCGCCGAGACCGGCATCGGATTCTCGTCGATGATGAGAGTGAGCGACTTGACCGTGCGACCGTCATCGAACTGCGCCGTCGCGGAAATCGGGACGCGGCGGTCGTCACCGGCGCGATAGGGGACATCGAGCGTGACGATCCCGGCAGCAGCCTTCTCGATGGCCCGCTCGCCATAGACCTCTTCCTTCAGATCGGCCCAGGTATCGGACACCATCCCCGAAGACGGCCCGACCGACCCGGCGGCCAGTACCGGAGTACCGAGAAGCGCCAGCACAATCGCCATGGAAATCGTCGTCGCGCGCATGTCATTCTCCGCCGAATTGCACAGATGACCCAGCGTAACCCAATTCGGCCCGCAATTCCACTCTGCCTTTGGCGCGGAAACCTTCCACGGGTCGCCCTTGAACCAACGCGCCGTATGAGCGCACGGGTTCGACCATCCAGCAGCCTCCGTGCCTCGGCCAGCATCCCTGCGCGCAGAGCGGTGTCGATGGTCAGACGCTCGCAGACATGTCATGAAGATCTTGCTCCGACGCCTCCGTCAGATGCACGGGGGTGGCGACGGAATGGGCGAGTAAGGCTCTGACGGTGCGATCCCATGCCTGCACGACCTGGGGATTGACCGTGCTCAAATCATACCCGAATGCATCGTCGCGGGCCATGACGTGTCTTCGTCATCATACCGTAGTCACGGATTTCAGAACGAACGCGAGCAAGCGGAACCATAAGCCCGTTCCCGGTCGCGTGTGAAAGCTTTCAGGCCGCCATTTCCGGCGTCGTTTCCGACGTGCCGAGATCGGCCAGAATGCGTGGTATATCCAATTCCTCCGGGATGGCGCAGAGACCGTTCCGTGCGAGCCACTCGCCCAATACCGGGGACGCGGTGAGTACTGCGAAAGGAACCGCAAGCAACAGTCCGGTCACGATGGGCAAGACCCACACGACCGCAGACGGCGTGAAGAGAGCCAGCGTGGCGAGTATCACGGTCCCGAACACTATCTGAGGCCACAGCGCCCGCAGCGCCGTGCGCCATTCCAGCCCATACGCATCGCGTATCTGTCCACTCCAACCGGCCTTGCGCCCGAAGACCAGACCGATGAGGAACACGGTCAGATGTACGGCGATCACGGGCGCCATCAGTACCGAGAAGACCGTTTCGATGGCCAGCCCGGCGAAGAAGCGACCGGCCCCGCCATACCGCGCGACGCCGTCTGTCTCCAGCATCACATGGATCGCACCGACGATCTTCGGGGTCAGGCTCATGCCGACCATGAGGACGAACAGTCCGATGGCGAGGGTACCGTCGAAGGTCATCATCGGATCGACGACTGCCTTGGCCGCGCCCAGTGCAGTGAGGAGCATCCAGGCCGGGGCGCTCAGATACATCATGATCGCCTGAAGAAGCTGGAACCGGCTGGTAGGTCGCAGGCCGGGCATTCCAAGAAGCCGCCAATACTGCATGTTGCCATTGCACCACCGCTGCTCGCGCGTCATGAAATCGAGAAGCGTGACGGGATTTTCCTCGTAGCTTTCGCTCGCGATGGGCACGACCCTCACCTCGTATCCTGCGCGGCGCATCGACACTGCCTCGACCTGATCGTGGGAGAGGATGTCACCGCCCAACGGCGGTCTCCCCTCGAGTTTCGGCAAGGCACAATGGGCCTTGAAGGCAGCGGTGCGGATGACGGCATTATGTCCCCAGAACGGGCCGCAATCGCCTTGCCACCACGCGCTTCCAAGGGTGAAGGCGCGCATCCCGTGGCGCATTCCGAACTGGAAGATGCGCCCGAACGGGCTTTGCGCAGGGGCACCGACCGCAAGGCTCTGGACGATGCCGATGCGCGGGTTCGCTTCGGCGATCCGAACGAGGCGCAGCATTGCATCGGCAGACATCAGGCTGTCGGCATCCAGCGGCAGGAAAAGATCGTAGCCCTCTCCGCTATCCTGAAGGAACTGCCATATATTTCCCGCCTTGTAGCCTTCGTTCGAGGTGCGACGGCGATACTGCGCATGACCTGCCCCGTCGAGGGCATCCCGGCGCAGGGCGAAGAGGTCTTCTTCCTGTCGGGCAATCCCTTCCACATTCGTATCGCTCAGGATATGCAGGTCGAAACGATGCCCCCACAGGGTTCGATCGAGGCTGCGGCGCATGGCGAGCAGGCGCTCGAAAGCGCGTTCCGGCTCCTCGTTCCGAATGGCCATCGCCAGAGCGACGCGCCCCCGGATCGGAGCGTCGCTGTCTTCGACCGACACGAATGGCAAAGCCTGCTGGCCCCGACGGGCCAGGACCAGTCCGAGCAGTGAATTCCAGAACCCGAGGATCGTCCAGGGGGCACTGAGAGCGACACAGCCCAGGATACCCCATTCCAGCATCCCCAGACCGTCCTCGCCGAATACCCTTGCCACGCCGAAAAGCACCAGCGCGAGGGTCAGTGCGCAAAGACCCAGCGCGAAGAGGCGACGCCGGGTCAACGTCCGACACGATTGCAGCCCTGCCGGTGTGAGCGGCGTATCCTCTCGCGCGAATGACAGTGATCGCACTGCAACAGGCTCTTGTATCTGGTCGGTCATTCGCCGTTCTATCCCGTCTCTTGAGCGTCGGATCGCATTACTCGGTCTTCGCACTGCAAAATTGGCGTTGCTCTGCATGTTGTCGAGAAAGGAGACCTGATTTGGACCATGCACTCGAATACCGAAAATCCCGGAATGCGGCACTCGTCGCCCTTTCCTCGCCTCGGATCACGAAGCCGTGTCCCGTTCTCGTCCGGGCTCTCTGGTCTGGGATCAGTCGCGGTACGGAGCGGCTGGTATTCGAAGGGCGCGTTCCGGAAAGCGAACATGAGCGGATGCGTGCACCCTTTCAGCGGGGTGATTTCCCGTTCCCGGTAATCTACGGCTACAGCAGTGTCGGCATCGTCGAAGAGGGCCCTCGGGATCTCGTCGGAGAGACGGTTTTCGCACTCTATCCCCATCAATCGCGTTTCGTCCTGCCCCTGGATGCGATCACGGTCCTGCCCGAGGGCCTTCCTCCCCGACGGGCTACGCTCGCCGCGAATATGGAGACGGCTCTCAACGCGATCTGGGATGCGGGCGTCGGGCCGGGGGACCGTGTGGCCATCGTCGGCGGCGGGATCGTTGGAGGGCTGCTCGCCGGACTATGCGGCGCGATACCGGGTGCGGACGTGACGCTGATCGATGTGAACGAGGGCCGCCGGTCACTTTGCGATGACATGGACGTGACCTTCGCCACGCCTGACGACGCCCCTTCACATTGCGATATCGTCTTTCATACCTCCTCCAGCGCGAACGGACTGGAAACCGCTATTCGCTGCGCCGGGTTCGAGGGGACACTGGTCGAGATGAGCTGGTACGGTTCCGGTGAGACGTCCATTCCTCTCGGCGGCATGTTCCACAGTCAGCGTCTGCGGATCATCTCGTCGCAGGTCGGTCATGTCTCTGCGTCGCGACGGGCGCGCTGGTCCCATGGCCGGCGTCTGGCGAAGGCTCTGGACCTGCTGTGCGATGCCCGGTTCGATGCGATGATTACCGAGGATATCGCGTTTCGCGATCTCGCGGCATCCGTGCCGCGTATTCTGTCGGCCGATGCGCAGGGGCTGGCAACGGCGGTCCATTACGACCCCTGACCGAAGGGGACAGGTCGATCGGCATTTACGCCGTCGTCACGTCTTGGCGCTACCTTCACCTGAAATCATATCAGGAAGCATCCCGATGATCGTGCTTATCTCCTTCCCGGAACTCGAGAAATCGCTGTTCGGCAAAGCGGCGCAGGAAATGGATATCGCGGAACACATCCGCTACGTCGAACCGTCGGATGCCATGGATACGAAGGCATTTCACATCGAAAAGCATGGCGGCAGAGGGTTTCCGAAAGTCCTGATCCTGAATCTCGACGATACGACCAATGACTGGCGCGACGTGCTGACCACGTTAAAGAGCCATGAAGACTGGCAGAAAATCCCCGTCATGGGCTTCAGTTTCCTGGAGGATCCCGGTGTCGTGGAAGAATTCTATCGCCTGCGTGGCGCATCGGTGATTCGCAAGCCCCAGACCTATTCCGATCTCCTGACGATCACGAAGAATGCCATGCAATACTGGCTGAACGTCGCGACGTTGCCGAACGAGATACTGGCATCCTGACTCAGGGCAGGCGCTGACGGTTCGTCATGGCGAGCCGACCGGTCTCGCCACCCGGATCGAGCTGTTCGGCCTGCATCCAGTCGCTTCGCGCCCCCTCGCGGTCGCCGTTGACGGCCCGCGCCGCCCCCCGTTCGAAATAGGCTACTGCCGAAGACGGATCGGCCGCGACCGCCGCTTCCGCATCTACCAGTGCGCCGGCGGGATCACCCGTCTGCCGCCGTGCGGCCGCGCGCAGCGACAGGGCTTCCGAATCGTTCGGCACCAGCCAGAGCAACCGGTTGAGATCGGTGATCGCGCCCGTGAAATCACGCTGCGCGGCGGCGGCCCGTGCACGTCCGTCGAGCGCTGCGAAGGATTGGGGTTCCAGGACGAGCGCCTGATCGAAGAACCGGCGTGCGGCGATGGGATCGCCTGCCGCCATCTGGAAATCGCCTGCCTGCGTGTACAGGTCCGATTGCGCCGCCGGATCGCCCGTCGCCTGCGCCAGTGCCTCGACAGTCCGCGATGCCTCGCCGAACGATCCGAGCGTAGCGAGAGCCATCGCCCGACAATGACGCGCTGCATCTCCCCCGCCACTGGCGAACCAGTTATCCGCGACCGTGAGGGCCGAAGCGGGAGCACTCTGCGCCGTGCCGATGCATTCGTCATAGGTCGTGACCGTTTGAGCATAAGCGGGCAAACCGGCGAACCCGGCAAGGATGACTGAAAAGGCGAAACGAATCTCACGCATGGAAAACCTCCGGCAATGACGCGCTTGCGCCTCAGGGTCGCATCGCGATAAGGCGCGATTATGAACGATTTGCAAGTACCCGTCCTGCTTTCCATCGGCTTCGGCTATTGCGCCCGCGTTCTCGCCGCGCGCCTGAAAGCCGAGAACTGGCATATCGCCGCCACGGCCCGCGAGGAAGCGAAGGCGCAAGCCCTGCGAAGGGAAGGCATCGACGCGCATGTGTGGCCGCCCGACGATCTGTTCGCGTCCTTGCCGGAGCGGACGCATCTGCTGATATCCGCACCTCCCGGCGAGACCGGCGATCCGGTACTCGGTCGCTATCGAGAGGCTCTGCTGGATCGACGCGACCGGATCGCATGGATCGGCTATCTCTCCACCACCGCCGTCTATGGCGACAGACAGGGCGGCTGGGTCGATGAGACCGCGACCCTGAACGCGGCGAGCGAACGCGGCAAGCGGCGCGTCATCGCAGAGCGGGAGTGGCTGGCGCTGGCCGAACATGGTCTTCCCGTCCATACATTCCGGCTGGCAGGCATCTACGGACCCGGACGCGGGCCGTTCGAGAAGATCAGGGGTGGCACGGCCCAGCGCATCGTGAAGGAAGGACAGGTCTTCGGGCGGACCCATGTCGAGGATATCGCCACCGTGCTGCAGGCCTCCATCGCCTGCCCCGAGCCCGGCACGGCCTATAATGTCACCGATGACCTGACCTGCCCTCCGCAGGAGGTGATCGGCCATGCCGCCGACCTGCTCGGCCTTCCCCGCCCTCCGCTGGTCCCTTTCGAGACGGCGGAGATGAGCGCCATGGCCCGCAGCTTCTATGGCGAGAACAAACGTGTGTCGAACGAGCGGATCAAGCAGAATCTGGGCGTCATCCTCGCCTACCCGACCTATCGGGAGGGGCTTCGGGCCATTCTGGAAACCGAGCATTCCGCGTTATGAAACGCGCACCCTCGACTGCACGGACTATGTTGACGCGGCGTTAACCCTGTCACAATCTGACGGTCTGAAAGACGCTAGATCTTTCGTACAGGGAGACTGACATGCTCGACCGCTTCACGACGATGGCTGCCGTCATCGCCATGACTGCCGCATTGCCCGCCATGGCGCAGAATGCCGGCAACCTCAACAAACTATCCGCTTTCCAGCAGACCGGTACGCCGATGATGGAGCCGATCCCGCAGGACGGGAAACGCGCCGATGCGATCCGCAAGGTGCTGGAAAACGTGACGCTGCCCGAAGGCTTCAAGATCGATCTCTATGCCGTGGTTCCCGATGCCCGGCACATGGCCGTCGGCCCGCAGGGCGTGGCCACCTTCGTCGGCACCCGCAAGAACGAGGTCTATGTCGTCACCGACCGTGACAAGGATCGCGTGGCCGACGACGTGAAGGAATTCGCGCCTTCCATCGACTTCACCATCCCGAACGGCGTCTGCTTCTCGAAGGACGGCTTCCTCTTCATCGCCGAGCAGAACCGCGTCCTGCTGTTCCCCGCCGCCGAGTTCTTCTACGAAGGCCCCGATGTCGCCGCCTTCGAAGTCGTGCCGCAGGGCGAGCTGATCCCGCCGGAAGAAGCGAGCTACAACCACACCGCCCGCGTCTGCGATATCGGACCGGACGACAAGCTCTACATTTCGCTGGGCCAGCCCTTCAACGTCGCCCCCCCTGAAAAGATGGACCTCTACAAGGAAGTCGGCATCGGCGGCATCGTCCGCATGGATCGCGACGGGAAGAACCGCGAAGTCTATACCTATGGCGTCCGCAATTCTGTCGGGCAGGACTTCCATCCCCAGACCGGCGAGCTGTGGTGGACCGACAATCAGGTCGATGGCATGGGTGACGATATCCCGCCGGGCGAGTTGAACCGCCAGACCGAAGCGGGCCAGCATTTCGGCCACCCCTGGTACGGTGGCGGTTCCGTCCGCACCAACGAGTACGAAGACGAGACTCCGCCCGAAGGCATCGTCATGCCAGCGGTCGAGACCGTTGCCCATGCTGCCGATCTGGGGATGGCATTCTATACCGGGCGCATGTTCCCCGGCGAGTACAAGAACGCCATCTTCTCGGCCCAGCATGGCTCCTGGAATCGCACCGAACCCGTCGGCGCGCGCGTCATGGTCACGCATATCGATGAGGATGGTTCGGCGGAGATGAAGCCTTTCGCCGAAGGCTGGCTGAACGAAGACGGCGAGTATCTCGGTCGTCCGGTCGACGTGGCCCAGCTACGTGACGGATCGCTGCTCGTTTCGGACGATCTCGCCGGTGCGATCTACCGGATCAGCTACGAAGGCGAGTGAACGACATCGCGGCATCCGGATTCTCCGGGTGCCGCAACTCTTGATGTGGATGAGAAATGACCCGAATAACGATATCGACGTTGCTGGCGGGTTTCCTGCTCTCCGTCACCGCAACCCCTGTCATGGCTGCCGATATGAAGGCCGGCAAGAAGAAAGCGCGGGCCTGCCGTACCTGTCACGGTATCGACGGGATCGCCAGGATCCCGATCGCGCCGCATCTTGCGGGTGAGAGCCAAGTCTATATCGAGACTCAGCTCAAGGCGTTCCGCAATGGAAAGCGGGAGCACGAGATGATGACGGTCGTGGCCGAGGGCCTGTCCGACGAGGATATCTCCGATCTCGCGAAGTGGTATTCCTCGATCGAGATTACCGCCAAGATGCCGGAATAGATCCCATGGGAGTTTTGACGTCAGGGTTCGGAAAACCGGCTGCACGTCACCTCAGTGGACCCCGTCGATCACCGTGAAGTCGCGTGCCTTGCCCGGAACGGGCCGGGCGCTCACGCCTTTCGGCAGGCAATCGGGATCGACGATCTTGGCGCTGACGACGACGCGGTCGTTCACGACGATGCTGGCGAGACAGCCCGTCGGTACATGGACCGCCCGGCGCTCGATTTCCTTGGGAAGATTGGAGAATGCCTCGGGCAGGCGCGCGGAGGCAGGCAAGGCAGTTGCCACCGTGGCAGCAAGCGAGGCAATCGCGACGACTTTACCAAGAACCCCCATGATCTCTCTCCATTCCCTTCGAACAACTTAACAATTGCCCAACTACGGGAGTGGCGATGTGTTCCCGGTCACTCGGCAGGAGAAAATGATCGGCCACCTTATCGTGATCGATTTGTCACAAGTGCGGTATCGAGGCTTCGCAGACGGGGACAACGAGAGAGAGCCGCGCTCGATACTGATGAGAATGACACCGCATCCGGCCCGGTCAGGCATGAGGAACGACGCCGGAGGTCACGTCGCGCAATTTCCCCGGACATCGTCTTGAGCTCGTTGCGCAGGATCCTGACGACACAGGGAGTCCTGTCCTTATCGGTCTCGACCTGCTTCTTCGTCATTCCGACGGCGCTCATCCAACGGGATCCCAGCACACCATACCAGACTGGACCCGTGGCAAAGCCCATGAAGGCAGCGACGATGAGTGCAATGATCCCCATTCCATCGTCCCGGCCCTGACCGCGACGGTATCATGCTTCGGGACGACGCACGTTCGGCAGGGCCGCAAAGGTCATTCGGGCTTGCTCTCTCTGCCCCGGTGAGAGGGCGCGGCCTGTGATCCGATTGAGGAGATAGGCAGGCAAGGCACCGCCATACCCGCCCCCGATATCGCGATGCAGCTTCCACCATGCAGAGATCATCTGCGCCTCGATGACCCGGCGCTCGGAAACGGCGAGATCGCGGTCGAGCATGTGGGCCATGGTGAGAAACCGGTCGTGGTGCTGCTGAACCGTGTTGATGGACAGGCTGTTGCCGTCCTGCACGCTCAACCAATAGGCGACATGCTCGATGAAGGCGGCACGCTGCGCAATGGCCCCGAGACGCAGGGGTAGGGACTGGTCCTGGATGAAGACCCTCTCGTCCGCTCCCCCGGCCTCCCGCCACGTCTCGGCCCTCGCCAGATAGCCCATCCGCACGATCTTTCGCGTGGCAATGGCGAGGAGCGGAGTGTCCGAGACAGTAACCGTCGGTTCCACTGGAATGTCCTCCGGCTCGGCCCCTCTCACGCTGCGCGCAAAGACCAGATCGGCGTCGCGATCCCTTGCCACCCGCAGAAAGACCGAGGCAGCGTTTCCGGACAAGCGATCATCCGCATCGACTGGCAACAGCCATTCCCCCAAGGCCATTGCAGCCGCCTGATTGAAGCGGATGGCCGGGCCGAGATTGCCGGTATTGCGGATGACCCTGATCCGGGAATCGCGGGCCGCTTCGGCCTCCAGCCAGTCGGCAGACCCGTCGGTCGAAGAGTCGTCGGCGAAGACGAACTCGACATTGCCGCCGAAATCGGCCTGCTCGCGCAGATTCTGCAGCAGAGCGGGCAGATAGCGGGCCTTGTCGTATACCGCCGTAATCACGCTCAGAACCGGCGCGGTCATCGCTCGTGCCAGTAATCGTCGATCCAGGTTGCCGGACGCAAACGCTTGTACCAACCGCCCGGCCAGCGCCCGGCCAATGCGTCATCGGGATTCGGATGCCCGTGGAACACCACGATGCTTGCCTCGTCCGGTACCTGCGACCGCTTAACCCAGTTGAGCAGAAGGCGAGGAAACTTCCATCCCCCCGGCAGCGCATGGACCTTGAAGGACGCGCACCATCCATCGGGCCAGAACGTCAACTGACCCTGCTCATGCAGGATGCGTGACAGGAACGTCTGTTCGATGCGGTCCTTGTCGACCCAGTGTTGGGTGGAACGGGAGTGGAATCTCTCCAGCAAGTCCGTATGCGCCCCGATCTCGAAACGGAAGACCGAGGTATTGCCCACGATATCCTTGGGCCGGGTCCAGTTGCGAATCACGCAATACGCGCCGGGAAACTCGAAGAACCGATCCAGCGACCCCACGATCACCAGGTCGAGATCGAGGAACAGGGCCGTTCCCGTCACATCGCCCAGATCGGCTTCGTAGAGCGCCAGCTTTTTCCATGGTGTCTTCTCGTAGGGCGGATCGATGTCGATGTGAGGCAGGGGACGGACGACGATTTCGCGCCGCAACCCCGTTTCATCATCGGTAAAGCATACGAAGCGGAACGGCCGCGTGATGTTGCGCGCAACCATGGCATACAGACGATTGGCGTATTCGGGACCGTAGAGCGTTCCCCATTTCATGCACAGGATATTGACCGGCGCGGCAGGAACGGCGCTCAAGGTTTCGTGTCGCCCATCTTGCAGATGATCTTCCATTCATCGGCGGTGATGGGCGCGACGGACAGGCGTGACTGCCGCACGAGCGAGATATCTTCCAATTCCGCCGAAGCCTTGATCTGCGCGAGGTTCACGGGCGTCACGAAGGGCCGCACCGCCTTCACGTCCACGCAATCCCAGCGTTCGTCATCCGTGGTCGAGTCGGGATGGCTGGGCGCGCAGACCTCGACGATCCCGACGATGTCCTTGCCTGCATTGGAATGATAGAAGAAACCCCGATCACCGACCGCCATCTCGCGCATGTTGTTGCGTGCCTGATAGTTGCGAATACCGTCCCATTCCTCGCCTGCATCGCCCTTCGCGACCTGTTGATCCCACGACCATTTGTCCGGTTCGGATTTGAACAGCCAGTAACGCATCGACATCCCCTATTCCACTTGCCCGGATTCTATCGGCAGGCCGGATAGGGAGCAAGTCCGCGTCGTCATGGCTCTATTTCAGGTTCCGACAGGTCGATGGGCATTTCGGGAAGCACTTCGTCCAACCGCCGGATCGCCTCGTCGGTGATATCGAGGCTGTTGACGCTCAGGATGATCTGCGTCGAATCGAGCAGGACTTCCGCCTGCCTCTCGCGCATGATCCCGGCCAGAACGGCTGTCGCACGCTCCTTCAACAAGGCCGAAGCACCGGACAGGAGGAGTTGGAGACGCCGACTCTCACGCTCGGAGAATTCGCGGTTCGCGAAGACCTGCTGCTCGAAAGCGCGAACCTGCTCGCGGAACTCTTCGGGTTCGAGCTTTTCGCGTTCTTCCGCGAGGCGTTTTTCCTCGCCCTGCAGACGTTCGCGGCGTTCGGCAAGTCCTGATTGAATACGCTGGCGTATCTCGATCTGCTTGGTAAGCATGTCGCGCCCGGCGGAGGTATCGCTCTTGATCCTCTGCATGTCCACGATGAGCACAAGACTGCGCGCGCCGTCATCGTCGGTATCCTGCGCCTCGACACGCCCTCCCGTCAGGAGGAGGGCGCAGAGAAACCATGCGCCGATCCCGGCGCGCATGTCAGAAGCGCGTGCCGGCCGTGAAGCGGAAGAACTCGTCATCGTCACCGTCTTCCTCGAGGATCGGCAGCGCGAAGTTCATCCGCACCGGCCCGAACGGCGATTGCCAGAAGAGGCTGGCCCCCACGGACGCCCGCAATTCGGCCCCGTCATCGACGGTGACGCGATTGCCTCCGTTGATATCGGCATCGACGTAGGACTTCTCGTCGAGACCCCAGACCGTACCGGCATCGGCGAAGAGACCGGCTGCAAGGCCGTATTCTTCCGGAATCGGCAGCGGGAAAGTCACCTCCGTACGGACGATCCCGTAGTATTTTCCGCCAAGGGAATCGTCCGTGAACGGGTCTTCCGGCCCCAGACCGGCACTTTCGAAGCCTCGGAAACTGTCACCCCCGAGGAAGAACCGGTCGGAAATGTTCGGCTCGTACCCGCCGAAGCCGACGATGGCCCCGCCCGCGATCTCGACACTGCCGATGATCTCATCGGAGATGAGGCGCGTGAACGCCTTCGCCGATGCCTCGGTCCGCACGTAGCGCGTATCGCCGCCCAGACCGGAAACGTCCTGGTCGAGCGTGAAGATATAGCCCTTGCTCGGCTCGATAGGGTCGTTCCGGCGGTCATAGGTGAGCGTATAACCGATTGAAGACGTTATGTTATCGCCGATATCGCGCTTGATGAGCGGCGATGCATCGTCCGGTACGTCGATGATCTCGTCCTGCGAAATCCGGTAGCGGGTCGCGAGCCGTGAATAGCGCCCGAGCGGAAAGCTGACGCGCGGCGAGAACCCGGTATTGCGGGTATCGAAGGACGACGTATCCTGATCGTTCGTCTCGCGGCGGTAGAGATCGAAGCCTGCGGCCACGTCCCGGTCGAGGAAGCGTGGTTCCGTAAAGCTGAGATCGTACAATTGGTTGGACCCGGAAATCCGGGTACGGACACGCAGGAACTGACCCCGTCCGAGCAGGTTGCGCTCCACGATGCTGACCTCGCCCGACACGCTGTCGGAGGTCGAGAAACCAAGACCGAAGCTGATCTGACCGGTAGATTGCTCCTCGACCCTGGTCTTCAGGACGACGCGATCGGGCGCGCTGCCCGGTTCGGTGGTCACATCGGTCGTGCGGAAGAAGCCCAGACCCCGGATGTTCGAGCGCGAGCGGCGCACCTGAAGCGCGTTGAAGGCATCGCCCTCGACCAGCTCGAACTCGCGTCGGATCACGCGATCCAGCGTTCGGGAGTTTCCTTCGATATCGATACGTTCGACGAAGACACGCTCGCCCTCGTTCACCTCGAAGGTCACGCCCAGAGTCCGGTTTTCCGCATCCTTCACGGGCACGGGATCGATTTCGGTGAAAGCGTACCCGAGTTCGCCCAGACGCAGCGTGAGAGCGGCAATCGAGTCCTCGACGTCCTTGACATCGTACTCCGACCCCTCGCGCGCGACGATCAGCGATCGAAGCTCCTCCACATCGACGCCTTCGGCATTGGAAACGATGTCGATGGGGCCGAAATCGTATTCCTCGCCTTCGGTGACGGTGAAGGTCAGGAAGAAGCCTTCGCGGTCGGGCGCGAGTTCGGCGACGGCGGAGAGAATCTCGAAATCGGCATAGCCGTTCGAGAGATAGAAGCGCCGCAGCAACTGCTTGTCGAGTTCCAGCCGATCGGGATCGTAGGTATCGGTCGAGGACAGGAAGTTGAACAGGGTCGATTCGTCCGTCGAGACGACCCGGCGCAGGCGGCGGTCCGAGAATTTCGTGTTGCCGATGAAGCGCAGGCTCTCGACGCCGGTGAGCGGTCCTTCCTCGATCTCGAAGACCAGATCGACGCGGTTCTGGGGCAGTTCGATGATCTTGGGTTCGACGATGGCGGCATAGCGGCCCGTGCGGCGATACTGTTCCAGCAGCACGTCGGCATCGGCCTCGGCCTTGGCGCGGGTGAAGACCCGGCGCTCGCGGCTGGTCAGCAGGGCGCGCAGTGGCTCGTCGTCGATGCGGTCGTTGCCCTCGATGGAGATCTGGTTGATGACCGGGTTTTCCTCGACCGCCACCACCAGCACGTTGCCGCGCGGCTCGATCCGCACGTCGCGGAACAGGCCGGTCCCGAACAGGGCGCGGACGCTGTCGTTCAGGTCATCCGGGCTGGCGGGCTGTCCCGCGCGCACGGTCATGTAGGACAGGACGGTGGCCGGTTCGATCCGCTGATTCCCCTCGACGAGGATCTGCGAGATGGTTCCGGGCTGGGTGAAGGCCGGTGTGGTGACACCGAATCCCGGCGACACCCCCTGCGGCGCAAGAGTTCCGAAGGTCTGCGCGGCGAGCCTGCCCGGCACGATGCCGGAGGCCAGCGCGATCAGCCCCACAAGTGCCGACGTTCCCAGTATCTTTCGCATCTCGTCCTCCAGCGCCATCTCGGGGGATGCCGCAAAGCCGTTTCCCTGACGTCGAACGGAACATATCGTCCCGTTTCGAGATCACAATCGCATAACGTCGTTATACGTGGCGTAAACCATGAGCATCACGACCATCGCAAGCCCTATCGTCAAGCCGATTTCCTGCATCCGCTCACTCAACGGTCGGCCCCGTATGGCCTCGATACCGTAAAAGAGTAAATGTCCTCCATCCAGAACGGGAATCGGGAACAGGTTGATCAGGCCGATGGAGGCCGAGAGAATGGCGGTCAGCCGCATCAGCGAGGCGAACCCGTCATCCGCCGCGTCGCCGGACACCTCCGCGATGCGGATGGGTCCGCCCAGATCGGCGGAATCGCCCTGCCCCCGGAAGATATCGGCGATGAAGCTCAGCGAGCTGCTGAGGATATTGACCGTAGCGTCGATGCCGTATGTCGCGGCATCGACCGGCCCGGCCCGTTCGAGCGACGATCCCAGCCCGAAGGACGAGCCGCCCGTCACGCCGATCAGCCAGCGCGTCTCGGGATTGCCGTCCGCATCGGTCGTCTCGGTCCGGCGCGGGGTCAGCACGACGCGCAGAATCTCCTCGCCCCGTCCGACTTCCACATCCAGCGGTTCGCCTTCGGAGGCGAGGACCGCATCGCGCAGGTCCTGGAAGACGCGGATATCCTTGCCGTCGATGGACCGGATCGTGTCGCCTGCCTGCAGGCCCGCCTCGCGCGCGGCCCCGTCGGTCACGTCGGCGAGGGTGACGGGACTGACGATCTCGAAGGGGACCATCATGCGGCGGCCATCGCGTTCGATGGCGACCTCGCGCCGCCCTCCCGTATCGTCCAGCACGGCGGTTCCGAAGTCCCGGAAGGTCTCGACCGTCTCCCCGTCCACCGACAGGATGCGATCCCCTTCGAGGAATCCGGCCTTCGCGCCGTCCGAATCCTCCACGACCACGCCCACGACCGGCTTGTCCGACGGCAGGCCCGAGATCATCGCCACCCCGGCGAAGATCAGTGCGGCCAGCACGAAGTTGAATATCGGCCCTGCCGCGACGATGGCGGCACGCTTCCACAGCTTTGCGCGCGGGAAGGAGGCGGAAAGCTCCGCCTCCGTCATCGTCTGAATGGCTTCGTCGTCGGGCCGCGCGCTCGCCGCATCCGCGTCCCCGCGAAACTTCACGTAGCCGCCCAAGGGGATCAGGCAGACCTTCCAGCGCGTCCCCTTGCTGTCGTCCCAGCCAAAGAGTTCCGGCCCGAAGCCGAGCGAGAAGACGTCCGAATGGACGCCGCACCATTTCGCGACGATGTAATGCCCGTATTCATGCACCGCGACCACGATCCCGAGGACGAGCAGGAACGGCAGCACGTAGTACAATGTCGGACCGATCAGCGGTATCTGTTCGATGAAGCCCATATCTGCGATCCTCGTATCAGGCGAACTGGCGGGCGCGGCGCTGCATGACCTCGCGGGCGAGCGTCCGTGCCCCCTGGTCGGCGGCGATCACGTCGTCCAGCGATGCTGCGGCGGGTCCGTGGTCGAATGTTTCCATGACACACTCTACAACCACGGCGATTTCAAGAAAGGGTATCCGTCGCGCGAGAAAAGCCTCCGCTGCGACTTCTTTGGCACCATTCATGGCACAGGGCGCGAGGCCCCCCGCCTCCATCGCCTCGCGCGCGATGCGCAGGGCCGGAAAGCGGGCTTCATCCGGCGCTTCGAAATCGAGCCGGGAAAGGGCCACGAAATCAAGGCGCTCCACCGGCGCATCGACCCGCTTGGGCCAGCCCAGCGCATAGGCGATGGGCGTGCGCATGTCGGGCGTGCCGAGCTGCGCGAGGATCGACCCGTCGAGATAGCCGACCATGGAATGGATGATCGACTGCGGATGCACGAGAATCTCGATCTTGTGCGAGGCGACGGGGAACAATTGATCCGCCTCGATCAACTCCAGCCCCTTGTTGAACATCGTCGCCGAATCGAGCGAGATCGCCACGCCCATCGACCATTGCGGATGCGCGATGGCGTCCTCGGGGGTCACGGTACGCATCTGCTCCAGCGAGAACGCGCGGAACGGCCCGCCCGAGGCGGTGAGGACGATCCGGTCGATGGCCTCCGAGTGTCGTTCCTCCAGTACCTGAAAGATCGCGCTGTGTTCGGAATCCACCGGCAGGATGCGCGTTCCGGCCTTCTCGACCGCCTGCCGGACGAGGCCCCCGGCGCAGACCATGGATTCCTTGTTCGCCAGCGCGAGGGTCGATCCGGCCCGGATCGCGGCCAGCGTCGGCGCAAGACCCGCCGCCCCCGCGATGGCCGACAGGCAGACATCCGCGCCACACCCCGCCGCCTCCAGCAACGCGGCATCCCCCGCCGCCGCCTCGATACCCGTCCCGGCCAAAGCCTCGCGCAGGGTCGGCAAGGCCCCCTCGTTCTGGATCACCGCCCGTTTCGCGCCCACCGCCCTGGCCTGTTCGGCCAGCAATGCCGCATTCGATCCACCGGTCAGAGCCTGCACGTCCCAGGTCTCGGCCCCGCCATGGGCCGCGATCACGTCGAGCGTGCTGCGCCCCACCGATCCGGTCGACCCGAGGACGCAGACGGAGCGTCGCGCTACCATTGACTTATCAGCGACGGAAAGAGGCTCAGGACGATCCCGACGAACAGCGAGGCCGCCGCCAGTGCATCGAAGCGGTCGAGCACACCGCCATGGCCGGGGATCAGCGCACTGGAATCCTTGACCCCGAACCGCCGCTTGGTCGCCGATTCCACGAGGTCGCCTGCCTGCGACACGATCGCCGTCCCGGCGGCGAGCACGGCGAAGAGGACCGGCTTGCCCTCGACGAACAGCGCGACGAGTTCGGAGGCCACGACGGCGAAGGCGATCCCGCCCAGCGCCCCGGCCCATGTCTTGTTCGGGCTGAGAAGCGGTGCCAGCTTCGGCCCGCCGATGGTGCGCCCGACGAAATAGCCGCCCATATCCGCCGCCGCGACGACGAGGGCCAGCCATATGGTCACGGTCAGCCCGACCCCTTCCAGATCGCGCAGCCAGACGAAGAACGTCCCCGCACAGGCGAGCAGGAAGATGCCGAAGGCCAGCAACTCGGGGCGCGGCGTCTTTCGCGCAAGCCAGAATCCGGTAACGACGGACAGGATCGCCGCCGTCGCCAGCGCGGGCATCAGGCCCACGGCCTCGACCACGACGGGCGCGGCGGCCCCGGTCACGAAGGCGAGAATCGCCCCCGGCAGCCGGAACCCCAGCACCCCGCGCGTCATGCGGGTCAGTTCCCATGCCATGACGCCGGTGCCCAGCGCAACGAACAGCGCGCAGACCCATTCGCCCAGCACTACGGCGACGACTGCCGCCCCGGCCAGCAACGCCCCGGAAATCACCCGCTGACGCAGATCGGACCCGAAGCGCATTAGAGTGTCATCCGTTCTGAATCCTGACAGCGCCAGTGATCGCAATTTTGCTGGAGTGACGGACACCTGACCCCACCCTCGATCCCTCCCCGCGAACAGGCGGGGAGGGAGGCGAAATTCACGAAGGCAGTACGATGTGACTCCCTCCCCGCCTGCGGGGAGGGCTGGGGGCTGTGCCCGCAGGGTGGGGCGCGCCGAAGGCGCAAGCGATAGTGGTCGCTGTCAGGGGAAGACGCTTTCACACCCTACCCCGATTTCCGCAACCCACCGAAGCGGCGGTCACGCTGGCAGTAGAGTTCGAGACATTCGTCGAAGGACTGCTCGTCGAAATCCGGCCAGTGGCGATCCACGAACAGGAATTCCGAATAGGCCGCCTGCCACAGCAGGAAATTCGACAATCTCTGCTCCCCGCTCGTTCGGATGATGAGATCGGGGTCGGGGAAATCTGCGGTATTGAGTTCCGCCGAGATCATCGCGTCGTCGATGGCCTCCGCCGCCAGCTCCCCCGCCGCGACCCTTGCCGCGAGCCGCTGGGTCGCCGTCAGGATTTCCGCGCGTGAGCCGTAATTGAGCGCCACGATCAGGGTCATCGTATCCCCCGACGCGGTCATGTCTTCCGCCTCGACCATCATCGACTGGATATCGTCGGGCATCTCCGACGAATCGCCGATGAAGCGGATGCGCACGCCCTCGCGCGCGAGCGTGCGGCATTCCCGGCGCATGTAATAGCGGAACAGGTCGAAGAGACCGTGCACCTCCTCCTTCGGGCGCAGCCAGTTCTCGGTCGAGAACGCGAACAGCGTCAGATACTTGACCCCCCGCGCCTTGGCGTGGCGGGTGATCTTGCGCACGGAGTTGATCCCGCGCTTGTGTCCCGCGATCCGGGGCAGGCCGCGCCCGGTGGCCCAGCGCCCGTTCCCGTCCATGATGATCGCCACGTGACCGGGCAACGGTCTCGTATCGCCGGTTTTCGGCGGGGCATCCATCGACGGGGCAGTACGGCCGGGCAGCAATCTACGCATGGGACTCTTTCTGTTCCGGCCCTCGGACCGATGGTGGGAGGCGAAGGATCAAACCTGCATGATTTCCTTTTCCTTCGCCGACAGGGCCTCGTCGATCTCGGCGATATGCCTGTCTGTCATTTCCTGTATTTCATCCGAGTAAAGTTTCTGGTCATCCTCGGAGATATCGTTGGCGCTCTTCGCCTTCTTCACCTGATCCATGCCGTCGCGGCGCACGTTGCGCACCGAGACCCGCGCGGATTCGGCGTATTTCGCGGCGACCTTGGCCAGTTCCGCGCGCCGTTCCTCGTTCAGTTCGGGAATCGGCAGGCGGAACAGCGTGCCATCGACCTGCGGATTGATCCCGAGGCCGGATTCGCGCAGCGCCTTCTCCACCGCCTTGATGAGACCCTTGTCCCATACCGCGATCGTGACCATGCGCGGCTCGGGCACGTTGATCGTGCCGACCTGATTGAGCGGCGTATTCGCGCCATAGGCGTCCACCATCACCGGGTCGAGCATACTCGCGGTCGCGCGGCCCGTCCGCAGGCTGCCGAACTCACCGCGCAGGGCGGTCAGCGCGCCCTCCATCCGGCGGCCCAGGTCGTCGAGATCGATATCGGTGTCGTCACTCATGCGAAGACCTCTGGCTTTCAGTTCTCTTGTACAATGGTCGATTTTCCGATCCCCGACAAGACCGAGGCTAATCCGCCCTTCTGGTGCAGGTCGAAGACGACGACGGGCAGCGCGTTGTCCCGCGCCAGCGCGATGGCCGTCGCATCCATCACGTTCAGGTTTTCGGCGAGGACCTGCGTATAGCTCACGGTATCGAACCGCTTGGCATCGGGGTTCGTCTTGGGGTCGGAATCATAGACCCCGTCCACCTGCGTTCCCTTGAGCAGCGCATCGCAGCCCATCTCGATGGCGCGCAGCGCGGCGGCGGTATCGGTCGTGAAGAACGGATTGCCGATCCCGGCGGCAAAGATCGCGATGCGCCCCTCTTCCAGATGCCGCATTCCCTTGCGACGGATATACGGCTCGCAGACCGCCTGCATCGGAATCGCCGACATCACGCGCGTCTCGGCCCCGAGAGTCTCCAGCGCGGACTGCATCGCCAGCGCATTCATCACCGTGGCCAGCATCCCCACGTAATCGGCGGAGGCCCGCTCCATGCCCGAGGCAGCGGCGGACAGCCCGCGAAAGATGTTCCCGCCCCCGATCACGAGGCAGATTTCGATGCCCTGCTGCTGCACCGCATAGATTTCCTCCGCGATCCGGTTCACCGTCGGCGGATGGACCCCGTACCCCTGATCCCCCATCAACGCCTCGCCCGAAATCTTGAGCAACACCCGCGACCATTTCGGATGGGAAGGATCATCGGTCATGAGGCAGCCTTTCAGGCAGGGGATCGGGCGACGCGGACTTTACCCATCCCTCCGCACACCGCAAGCGGCATCGTGAGCGAGCGATGGCTTCCGGTTGCCGGGAACTCCTTCAGACGATGAAGTCGCCAGCATCGATATCGGCGATGGTCACGCCGCCGAGGCCGATGGTCTGAAGGCCGTGCGTCGGGTCGATGTAATCGAGGCGGACGCCGAAGGCCGTGTCGATGACGCTGAAGCTGTCGAAACTCAAACCGATTGCCGAGATATCCAGCAACTCCTGCATCGGGTCGAAATCGAAGATCAGATCGTCGCCCCAATCCGTCGTATCGAACACGAAGGTATCGAGACCCATCCCGCCGAAGAGCAGGTCGACACCGCCCCTCCCTGTCAGTCGATCGGCGCCCGCACCGCCTTCGAGGCGATTGTCGGTATCATCGCCGCTCAGGGTGTCCGCAAAGCCGGAGCCGACGAGGTTCTCGACATTCACGAAGGTATCGCCCTCGGCATCCGCCCCGAGGCCCGTTCCGAGCATGAGATCGACAGTCACCGCGCCTGCGGCATTCGCGAAGCGCACGGTATCGGCCTCCGCGCCGCCGTCGAAATCATCCGCGCCCGACCCACCGATCATCGTGTCGCGTCCCGCGCCGCCGTTCAGCCTGCCCTTGTTGCCGTAATCGAACAGCAGGTCATCACCGTCGCCGCCGTCGAGCCGGATGACCGGAAACGTCCCGGCCCCGACCAGCGTGTCGCCGAAATCCGAGCCGATGATGGCTTCGATATAGGTCAGCGTATCGCCCTCGGCCGTGCCGCCGAGGCCCGTCGTGTGCAGCCGCGCATCCACCGCGACGGCACTGTCCGAATAATCCGCCGTGTCGAAGCCGACCCCGCCATTCAGCGCATCGGCCCCGAAACCACCGCGCAGGGTATCGTCCCCATATCCGCCGACCAGCAGATCGTCGTGGGTCGATCCGATCAGGTTTTCGATCGCCGACAGGATATCACCCTCCGCATCGCCACCGAATCCCCTGCTGCTGGCAAGGTTGACGATCACTCCCTCCGGCGAAAGACGATACGCCGCCGTATCCGTACCGAGACCGCCGAGCAGCAAATCGGCCCCCGCGCCGCCGCTCAGCACGTTGTCCTGAAAATCGCCGATCAGCGTGTCGTCGAAGGCGGACCCGATCAGATTCTCGACGTCCCTGTAGGTATCTCCCGTCGCCTCACCGATTACCCCCGATGCCGTAAGGTTCGCGTGCACGGCGGAGACGGCGTTCTCGTAGACTGCGGTGTCGATCCCCGCGCCTCCGTTCAGGATATCCCGGCCGATACCGCCATCGAGCCGATCGTCGCCCGCCCCCCCATTCAGCGTATCGTCCGCCTGACCGCCGAACAGCGCATCGTCGCCATCCCCGCCATTGAGGATATCGTAATCGGTCATGCCGAAGAGCCGGTCGTTCCCCGGCCCGCCATTCAGCGTGTCCTCACCGGCAAAGAAGTCGACCAGGGCAAGCGTGTGTGGCGGCAGCGAGATGCTCAAGCCATAGGTCATGGCGGGAGTGATCGGGGTGACGCCCCGGTTTGCGACCTGCAGGACGTAATCTCCCGCCGCAAGATCGACGTCGAGCCGCGAGTCGCTGCCTGGATTCGTTCCGATCCCCGTCGATCCCGGATCGGTGCCGTCATCGTCGTTGCGCGCGATGAACGTCCCCCCCGCATCGAACAGCGTGAGCACGGTATCGAGCGCGTCCACCGGCGTGTCGTCGATGTCGAGAACCACCGCACCGCGCTCTTCGACCGTGAAACGGTAATAGTCGATCTGGCCGCTGCCGGTCGCATCGACCGTCACATGGACGTCACTCGCCGCGTTCTGCACATTCGCATCGTCGCCGAAACCGAAATCACCCTGCGTGATGACCAATGCGGTACCGAAGCTGCCATTGCCGGTAGTGCCATCCTTGACGAGAGTTCCCGCCTCGCCGCTATAGGGGGTCGCGTACTCGACCGGGCCATCGCCGGAGATGATGTCGTCACCGTCCTGCCCGTCGGTGATGCCGGTACTCGATGTTTCGATGGCAAGATCGAGCGTGCCTGTGCCGCTGTCCTTGTCGACGACCAGCGCGCCAGCGGTGCCGTCGTCACCATCGGGACCGTCCAGTGAGCCGAAGCCGTCACCGCCGGTACCGCCTGCGCCACCGGAGCCGGGCGTGTTGTCCAACGCTCCGGCGATCAGCGCATCACCGGAAAGGACCGTACCGAAATTCAGGATATGCGCGGAGGTATCGCCGCCGTCGCCACCGGGGCCACCATTGCCATCCGGGAACTCGATGAAGGGAGAGAACGGCTGGAAGTAGCCGGGACCGCCGGCTCCTCCCCTGCCCCCTGTCCCGCCCGCGATGCTGGCCGCCCCGAGCGTGGCATGATGCAGCGTTATCGTTCCGCTGCTCAGGTTGAGGATCGATCCGGCTGCATCGCCGCCGTTCCCACCGGGGCCACCATCGCCGCCCGCTGAGACGAGAAAAAACCCGTCGATCCCTTCACCGCCCCTTCCGCCGACTCCTCCTATGGCGGTATTGCCGTCCAGAATCGTGTCGATCAGCGTCAGCGCGCCGCTGTTCAGAATGCCGCCCGCCGCCGATCCCCCTGCGCTGCCGCGATGATCGAGGCCGGTGATGACGTCAATTCCCTCTATGCCCATGCCGCCGACCGCATAGCTGTCGGTAATCAGGCTGTTGCGCAAAGTCAGCGTCCCCGCATTCACGATCGCACCGCCCGCATCGCCGCCCGGCAGGTTCAGGGAATCGGGCACATGAGAACCCGCAGTGCCTTCGCCCCGCCCGCCCCGGAGGATCAGCCCGTCGAGCATCGCCACGCCGCCGCTTTGGATATCGAAAATCGTCGTATCACCGGAATCGTTGCTGCCACTGAGATTGGCATCGCCCGAGATCGTGATGTCCGCGATCCGGTCGTCATTCAGATCGCCATCGATGGTCAGCCCGTCGCCGGAGATGATCTCCAGATCCGAAGCGACGGTGATCGTGCTGCCGATCAGGGAGGCGGCGAAGGTGATGACGTCATCGCCAGCGGCAGTCTCCGCATCGGAGATGGCCTGATGCAGGCTACCCGTGCCGCTGCTTCCCGTATTTGTGACAGTGAATATCGCCATGACGACCCCCTTGAAGGGCTTGCCAACGCGCGACCACGCCGATGGCTCTCGCCCTTATCGAGCTAAAAAAGCCAGTATGGCGAAGGGCAGGGAAGGGATATTGATAAATGTCATGGACGGCCGGATCGTATCACCGGCCCTGCGCCGGAATCCGTATCGGCAAGAATATTCAGCGGCAACCGCCTTCGGATTGAATCCGGACGAAGATCACGCCGCCCGGATCGACATCGCGCTTACCGTCAGCTCTCCGGGGGCAACGGCGGTGGAGCAGCACCGAAAATCGCGGACAGTTCCGAGACGGCACTCGCCCGCTCCCAGCCGTCCATCCCCGCCGTCCAGACCAGCGTATCGCGGGTAACGCGGCCATCGCGGGCCATGCCCGCCACAGCATCCCCGTCGAACGGCCCGCTCGTCTTGCCGTCCACACCCACATGCCATTGCTTGCCCGTGGGCAGCGGCGGCGGGGCCATCACGTTGCCCCCTGCCGCGCCCGCGCCCATCGCGTTGCCCATCATGCCGCCCATCGCCATGCCGATCCCGGCACCGATCCCGGCGGATGCGGCCCCGCCGCCCTCGCCCGGATTCTCGGCGGCCGCCCGCATGGATTCGGCGGCCTGGAACTGCGTGTATTTCTGCAGGTCCCCGATCACGCCCATCTGCGTGCGGCGGTCCATGGCCTTTTCCACCTCGGGCGGCAGCGACACGTTCTCGACCAGCAGCTTGGTGAGCGTCAGCCCGTATTCCGTCATCTCCTCGCCGATCTTCAGGCCCGCGAACTTGCCCAGATCGTCGTAATTCGCCGCCAGATCGAGTACCGGAATCCCCGATGACGCGATGGCGTTCGAAAAGCGCGAGACGATGATATTGCGCAATTGCCCCGTGATCTCGCCGGTCGTGAACTCGCCATCCGTCCCGACGATCTCGCGCAGGAACACCTTGGGGTCCTCCACCCGGATCGCATAGGTGCCGAAGGCCCGCAGGCGCGTCGGCCCGAAATCGGAATCGCGCAGCATCACCGGGTTCTTCGTGCCCCATTTGAGGTCGGTGAACTGCTTGAGACTGACGAAGTAGATCTCCGCCTTGAAGGGCGACTGGAAGCCGTGATCCCAATGCTGCATCGTCGACAGGATGGGCAGGTTGTTCGTCTCCAACTGGTAGAGACCGGGCGGGAACACGTCGGCGACCTGCCCCTCGTTGACGAACACGGCCGCCTGACCCTCGCGTACGGTCAGCTTCGCGCCATGCTTGATCTCGTTGCCATACCGCTCGAAGCGCCAGACCATCGTATCGCCGTCATCGGTCGTCCAGTCGATGACGTCGATAAATTCGCCCGTAAGGCGGTCCCAAAGGCTCATCTGGCTCTCCTGTCTCTCTGCCCGCTACAGGCCCGTGATATCCTGCACGATCCGGCGCACCAGCGGGCGCGCCTCGGCTTCGGTCATCCCTGCCCGCAGCCTCGGATCGTATAGCACCTTCAGCAGATATTCATCGTGACGGGTCAATTCAATGAACTCCTGATCGTCATTGAAGATCGAGGGCCGCGCTTCGGGGTCGTCATTGATGAGGCCGAAGACCTGCGTGAACTCCTCCGTCAGGCAGGCGCGGCGGAAATTCCCGCTCAGTTCCGCCTTCACGAAGATCAGGCCCACCGCGAGGCTCTCATCCTCGGGATCGGTCGAGATCATCCCGATACAGGGCAGTTCCGGGCGCTCGGTCCAGGCCATGATGAACGCCCCCAGCGACTCGCCGAACCGGTCCGCGAGGCTCTCGCGCAGCAGGGCGCGGTCCTGCCCGTCGAGCATCCAGACCTTCACATGGGCCGAGGCCAGATCGTCCGTGGGCATGACGTTGCGTCCGATCACCCGCCCGATCCGCTGGGCGAGGGCGTTCAGATGGCCGGCATCCTCGCTCGAAATCCCGATGGCTCCATAGGTGACGTCGGACGGCCAGCGCAGCAGTTGCACGCTGTCGCCCGCCACGATGGTCCGGTCGTCGATCATCTGTTCCTCGCTGTTGAAGGCGAGTTTCAGGAAATTGCGCTCCAGCGACTGCGCATCGATGGGCGCGTCGGCGGGGTCGTACTCCGTGCGGAACTTGGCCTCCATGCGGTACAGGATTTCCGCCCGCCCGTAGAGATCGGCCAGTTCCGGCCCGACGAGAGGCTTCGCACAGCCCGCCAGCACGAGGGCCGCTCCCAGAGCGGTGAGAATGCGCCCGTTCATCGGGCTTCCGGTCTCAGTTCGGCGATGACCTCCTCGGCCAGCGGCACCACGCTCCCCCGCCGCATTCCCGAGCGGATACGCGGATCGTAGAGCACCTGCAGCAGCAATTCGTCATGGCTCGTCAGGGCCTGATACGCCCCGTCATCGTTGAAGATCGACGGCGCGGCCCTTGAATCGTCGTTCAGCAGGCCGAGGCTCTGGGTCATCTCCTCGATGATACAGGTCTCGCGCCAGACCAGCGGCAACTCGTCCTTGATGTAGATATGCGCCGTGCCGGTCACGCCCGTTCGCGGATCGCGGGTCGTCAGCGTGAAGCACCGGTCCGACTCGTAATCCCGCCAGTTCGAGGCCAGCCGCGCGACCCTCGGGCCGAGCCATTCCGTCGCCAGCAATTCGCGCATCTCGACCCCGCGATAGGGGCGCGGCACGAAACGGATATCCATGTTGTACCGCTCGACCTCCCTCGCCTCGCGGATATCGAGATCGGTCAGGGAGGCGAGATGCTGTGCGAAGGCCGCCACCTGCACCCGGTCGCGCACCTGCGCCCCGGTCAGGCGATAGCGGATCGGGCTGCGCCATTTCGAGATCGCGATGCCACCATCGGCATCCACCTCGTCGGCGGCTTCGGCCTGCAGCGCGATGGAGAGGAAATTGCGCAGCACTTCCGTATTCGAATAGGCCGGCTCGATCCTCGGGCGCGCCGCGACGAAGGGCAGCGATGCCCGCTTCACTGCGGGCAGCACGTCCGGGGGCAGCACCCCCACCGATGTCGCGCGCGGCGGCGGCGGCAGGGACGGATAGGAACCGCCCGTACTGCCGCAGGCCGTCACGGCCAGTGAAAGGGCAGCGACCGTCGCCGTCACGAGAGAGAAGCGCATCGCGTTCACCCTGCAGCGGTACCGACATTGTCACCGGTCCCGTCCCGGCGCGCTTTTGCGGAAGACAGCGTCTTCTTGAGTTCCTCTTCCATGCGCTCCAGTTCCACCTCCGCCTCGGCGCGGCGTTTCTTGCCCTCGTCGGCGATGGCGAGGCTTTCGTTGATCGTGTCGATCAGGCTCTGGTTCGCGGTCTTCACGGCCTCGATATCGAAGACGCCGCGCTCCATCTGCTCGCGCACCTCGCGGTTGGCCATCTGCAGGTTGTCGGCATTCTTGGTCAGCAATTCGTTCGTCAGGTCGGTCGCGTCCTTGACCGTCCCCGCCGCATCGCGCGACCGCTGGATCGTGACCGCCTGGGCAAGCTGCGTCTGCCACAGCGGCACGGTGTTCACGAGCGTCGAGTTGATCTTGTTGACGAGGCTCTTGTCGTTTTCCTGCACCAGTCGGATCGAGGGCAGCGACTGCATCGTCACCTGCCGCGTCAGCTTGAGATCGTAGACCCGGCGTTCCAGATCGTCGCGCGCCGCGCGCAGGTCGCGCAATTCCTGTGCCCGCAGCACGCCGTCGTTCTCGGGGGCCTCGGCGACATAGCGTTCCTTGGCCGGAATCTCGTTCTCGTCCAGATCGGCCAGCTTGGCCTCCCCGGCGGCGATGTAGAGCGCCAGCTCGTCGTAGAAGGACAGCGACGAATCATACAGCTTGTCGAGGAACTTGATATCCTTCAGCAGCTTCGTCTCGTGGGTCAGCAATTCGTCCTGGATCCCGTCGATCTGGCCGCGCACCTGTTCGTACTGCGCGACGAAATCGGCGGTCGAGGCCGATTTGCCCATGATCCATGCCCAGATGCGCGCGAAGAAACCCGGTTTCGCGCCGGGGGCCAATTCGCTGACATCGAAGCCGCGAATGGTCGTGACCATCTTGCGCAGGGAGTTTCCGGCAGGGCCGACATCCTTGTTGCGCACGCCGTCGAGCATCTCGTCCGAGATCGCGGTCAGGTCTTCCTGCGCCTTGGAGCCGAACTTGATGATCGTCTGGGTATTCGACAGGTCGATCTCGCCCATGCGGGCCTTGATCGCGGCCACGGCATTCGGATCCGCGCTCTGCAACGTGATGAGTTCCTGCGCGGGAGGCGGAGGCGTGATCGTGATGATATCCTCGGCTTCGCGTACGGCCAGCGCGGTTCTGTTCCGCAGCGCCTCGGTCTGTTCTACGGCCATGACGGTCCCTGTCTCCTTTTGGGTCGGTTCCACGCTATTGCAGCACGGTCTCTCTATTCAAGCGTTCTGCGAGGACGTCGATCTCGACATCCAGATCGATCCGGTCGTTCGTCAGCAGTTTTTCGTGCTGCTGGTCGAAGGTCGCCTGCATGTCGTCCAGCAGGCTGCGGAATTTCAGATACATCTCGCTGTCCCCGAGGTCATGCTGGCTGCGCGCATATTTGCGCGTCGCCTCCAAGGCTCCGTCGAGATAGACTTTCAGGAACTTGCGCGCCCGGCGCAGGTCGGACGGGTCTTGCTCGATCCGGGCCAGGATATCGCGTCCCCGCGCCGTGATCTTCGCCAGACGGTCGCGCAGGGGCCGGTCCACGATATCGGCGGCGGCGCGCTCGATCCCCTCGATCCGCTCCTCGGCCTCCGAAATCGCCTCCTCCACCATCTGCGGCGTGACGCCCGACAGCGAGATCTCGCCCTTCGCCCGCATCGGGTCGATGCCGAAGGTCAGCACGGATGCCCCCGCCGCCAGCACCCCGAGGCCGAGCGACTGGATCATCCCGATATCCCACCCGACCAGGCCCGTCAGCAGGGTCGCCCCGCCGAGCACGAGCGACCCGAGCAGCTTGCGGGGCAATCCGGGGGGCGAGGCATAGGTGCGGTCCAGATAGGCGGCCTCCGCCTCCACGCCCTGCCGGATCAGGAACGATCCGAACACGAACAGCGCGAACAGGCCGATATTGGTTCCCATGCCGATGGCATCGCCATTGCTCAGCGCGCCGATGGCCGCGAACAGCAGCGGCGAGGCCGCGAACATCACCCCGAAGGTGCGCTTGCGGAACCGCGATTGCCGCTTGCCCCGCGCATCGAGCCGCAGCGCGCTCTTGAACCGCTCCGCCCCGGCCCGGCCCGCACCGGGGCCACCGACCCGCTTTGCGGAGTTCGGAACATAGTCCTTCTCGCCATCGCCGGTCATCGCACGGCATCCTCCCGTTCGGTCATCGTTCAGGGCACTTGTGCGAATGTAGCACAGGATGCGGCGAAGACGATGCCGATCAGGGCAAGGAAAGCGAGGGTACGGAGGAGGCGCGGATTCATCTGCCGGATTTCCCGATGGTTCGATCTGTCCGATCCCTCATACGCCATGGGCGGGCCATCGGTCAAAACCGTTGCACGATCGACCCTGGGGACTCGGATGGCGCAGGCGCGCCGGGCGGTACCGAAGCCGTCCCTAGAATATCCAGTCGAGCAGCCTGTCGAGCAGGCCGTCGGTCTTGCGCCGCACCCCCTCCGGCGTGACCGACCAGTCTTCGGCGTCGCTCCAGCTCTCGCCCTGCGAGCCGCCATCGTCCCGGATCGTCTCCGTCACCGGAACCGAAGGGGCAAAGGTCGCGATCTCGTAATCTGCTTCGAGCACCGCCTCCGGCATCTTTCCCAGCCGTTCGAGCAATGACGCGGACAGCAGCAGGCGGCCCTCGGCACTGTTCGGGAAATAGTCGCGGAAGGCCATCAGAGGTTCGCCCTCGCCCTTCACCGTCAGGTCGAGCTGCATCACATCCGTATGCGGCAACACCAGCTCGGGTCGCGAGGGAGCCGCGTACCGGACCGCGAGCCGACGGGTCCCCGGATCGGTCGGCTCGCGCAGGGAGGTCTGCGCCCGCCCTGCTCCCGGCCAGGAGACCGTCGCGGCATCGTAGGACATCAGCAGCGACCGTCGCTTCCGGTCGTCCCTGACCAGCGGCACGGGCCGGTCGGCATCGATCAACGCGAAGGCCAGCCGGTCCTCGGTCCCCTCGCGCTTCGTCAGAACCCGCGTGAGCGCCTGCCCGCCGGAAACCGCGCCTTCCACGACGAAACCGGGCGGAGCCTCGTGCCCGGTCGCGCTCCGCTCCAGCTTGCCCGTCCCCTTGATCTCCGCCATCAGCGGAAAATCGGGCGGCACCGTCAGCGGGACGACCCCCACCGGCACCGCGCGCACGCCGCCGATGATCGGGCGGGTGGACTGGATCACGATATCATGGCGGCCCGTCGGCACGAGCTGGCTCGACGTCCATCCATCGCCCGAAGCGCGCAGCGGCACGCCGGACGCATGGGGCGGCTCGTCCTCGTCCCAGTCGCGCAGCATCAGATCGATCAGATACCCGCGCGTCGGGATACCGCGCGGCAGCGGGGCGGTCCCGATGTCGAGCAGGCTGGCCCGTTCCGCATCGCGCACGGCGATCTTCCGGCGTTCGGCGCGCATCATGTAGCGCGCGATCAGCGTCTCCTGCGGGGCGCTGCGGTCGATATTGCCCGATACGTCCCGGACGCTCAGACGGGTCACGACCCTCTCGCCGGGCCGCAGGGCCGGGCCGTCATCGGTCTCGCCCGACCAGTACAGGGGATGGTGTAATGTGCGCGCCGTGCCCCGAAACCGGCGGAGCGGGCGCGCGAATTGCGTATCCCCGAGGCGATGGATGGCCAGTTCCCACGCATCGACCACCGCCAGCGCATCGCTGCGCATCTCAATCCTCAGAGGCGTCTCGAAGCCGCCCGGCATCCATTGCGCGAAAGCCGGAACCGACAGGCCCAGCCGCGAGCCGTCGTTGCGGGGATCGATCTGCCACGTCACGGCGGCCCCGTTCTTCAGCGTCTCGCCTCCGCCCGATTCCGCATGGACCACGGGCGCACGGACCCACGGCAGCACAGCCGCGAGACCGATCAGCAGGAGAATCGCATATCGAGGGCGCATTCGCATCCCCTACGCTAGGGCGCAGAGCGTTAAGACAACGGGAATCGCGGACCCGCTTCCCGGCGGGATCGTCATGCGCCGAGAATATTTCGACGGAATACCCGCGATGCCCCGTAGCAGTCATGTTCGCGGGGGCAGAGCTTTCGTGGGCGGCACGTCCGATCCATACCCCAGCCAACCGCATCGGGCGTGTCTGTAAAGCATATCGGGGTCGGGTTGCCCCACCAGGTCCGAAGTCCCGCCTATGGCGTGTCGTCGGGCCCCTCTCGATCACGGTGTGCTTCGGGGGCCGGGTTCCCTACCCCGGTCCCCTTTTTCGTCGGCCCCGGCCTTGCCGAACCGAAAGATCGCCCGTGCCCGAGTCGATCCAGCAAATCCGCGAATTCGGAAGGGTTCTCGGCGTTGTCGATGAACTCGACGCCGATGACGCGCGTGTTCACCCAGATGACCCGGCCCTCGATGAGGGGAAAGTCCTGCATCCGAATGGCCACGACGGTCCCCGTCTCGATGGAGCCGAAGCTTTGCAGCTTGATGCACATGCCCCCATGGGAGATGTTCAGCGTCGCGGCACGCATGGTCCTGTGCGCGGATACGAGATCGCAGCGGACGCGATAATCGTATCGCGCATGTCGCCGTCTTTGGGTCTGCTCTTGCAGTCGAGCGTTTTCAGCCACTCTACACACCTTTCCTGTCATCGACGATGCTCGGGTTCAGGATTGCAAGTACCGGATTAAACCTTACAAATTACAACCTATCGTCTTTGATCTCTTTTTTTCATCTATCGATCGGGGCACCCGGCGACTTACCGGCGGGGGCAATGAACCCGCTCCTGCGAGTCATCGTTCTCAGGATGACGGCGACGACCCTGCGCCTTCGGCCGATCCGGCGATTTGCTTGACAGTCTTCCGACCCTCGCTCTACTGCACTGCACAACCAATGTCGGAGTCCCTGCCATGAGTTTCAGAATCCAGCCTGCCCCCGTCGCCCGGCCCAACCGGTGTCAGCTCTTCGGCCCCGGTTCGCGCCCGGCTCTCTTCGAGAAGATGGCGGCATCGGCGGCGGATGTGGTCAATCTCGACCTCGAGGATTCCGTCGCCCCGAACGACAAGGACACGGCGCGCGAGGCCATCATCGACGCCACCCATTCGGTCGACTGGAACACCAAGGCCCTCTCCATCCGCATCAACGGCCTCGACACGCCCTATTGGTACAAGGATGTCGTCGATGTGCTGGAGCGCGGCTCCGACCGCATCGACCTCATCATGATTCCGAAGGTCGGCTATGCCGAAGACCTCTACGCCGTCGATGCGCTGGTGACGGCCATCGAGCGGGCCAAGGGCCGCAAGAAGCCCATCGGCTTCGAGATCATCATCGAGACGGCGGCGGGTGCGCAGAACGTCGATGCCATCGCGCAATCCACGCCCCGCCTGCAATCCATGAGCTTCGGGGTCGCCGATTACGCCGCCTCCATGGGGATGCAGGTCACGGGGATCGGCGGCACGCAGGCCGGATACGACATGCTCGCCGACGGCGAACCCGATGCCGAGCGCGATACCTTCCCCGCCGATCCGTGGCACTATCCCGTCGTGCGCATGGTCGCGGCCTGTCGCCAATACGGCATCCTGCCGGTGGACGGCCCGTTCGGTGATTTCTCCGACGATGCGGCCTTCCGCGCGCAGGTGGCCAAATGCGAAACGCCGTATGGTGACGGCACGGCCAGCCGGCGCATCGCGCAAATTCTGGCACAGACCGCGCTGGACGCACAGCTGATGCACAAACGCTTTATTCTGGAGAGCTGAGACATGTTTACCGATAGCCAGACCGGCCCCGTGCTGGTGCTTGCGCCGCACCCCGACGACGAGACGCTGGGCGCAGGGGGCACATTGCTGCGCGCCGCGCGCAGTGGTCGGCCCGTGCATTGGCTGATCGCCACCAAAATGCGGGCCGAAGACGGCTGGCCCGCCGACAAAATGCAAAAACGCGAGGCCGAGATCAAAGCCGTGGCCGAGGCCTATGGATTTGCCGGCGTGCACATCCTGCCCTTTCCGGCGGCGCGTCTTGATACGCTGCCCACCGGCGATCTGGTGGCCGCCATCGGCAAGATCGTCAGGGAGGTCGAACCCGAGATCATCCTGCTGCCCCACCGCGGCGATGCCCACAGCGACCATGCCGCCGTGCATGATGCAGGGGCGGCCTGCGCCAAATGGTTCCGCTATCCCTCTGTGCGCTGGACGCTGGTGTATGAAACCCTGTCGGAGACGGACGCCGCCGTGCAGGACAGCGAACAGTTCCATCCCGATGTCTTTGTCGACATCGCAGAGCATCTGGAGGAAAAACTGCGCATCACCAGCCTGTTCGGTGACGAAATCCAGCCCTTTCCGTTCCCCCGCAGCCTTGAGGCCTTGCGCGCGCTGGCGCAAACCCGCGGCGTGGCCTGCGGCACCACGGCGGCAGAATGCTTTATGCTGCTGCGCGCCCGTCTGTAGCGACGGCTGATAACGACGACACGGATTTCTAGAACCAAAGGCATAACAGGCAGGTTATTTATGGGTCTCATTGCTCAAACGCGCGGTCTGCTGCGACAAAAGTCACTTGTGTACAAAGCGTGGGAACACGCAAAGGCAGGCACCCTGAACCGCAGACTGGTCCTGCCGCTGCGCAAACGTGCCTACCGGCTGCGCGAACGGGCCTTCAGGCTCAGGCTGGATGCGCTGGACCGGATGCTGGGCGCACAGGCGAGCAATTCGGTTTTCTGGAAAAATCCGCGCGCGCCGGGCTGGAGCGCTGTGGACGCGCGGTTGCGCCACCTGCACGACACCGCCCCGCAAGACATCGCACATTTCACGAAAGTCGGCTTTTCCATCACCCGCGATCCGCAAGTCATCCTCAACCTGTCCCGCTCGGCGCTGACAAAGGACACGATGCGCGAATGCCTACAGGCCGAACCCCTCGAAAAAGGGTCTTCTCTGGGTCAGCGGATGTATGGCAGCCAGATGACCTGCGCCGCCTTCATCGCCGCCGCCGCGCTGCTGCTGCCCGAGAAAGAATCAGCCGCCTTTGCAAAACAGGCAACCGCTTTTGTCCCCGACTTCACGCGCCTGTTCAGGCGGATGATCGACAGCTGCGGCGTGCGCGTGGCGAAAAAGCCCAAAAATGACGCGCGCCGGTTCCTGCCCCATAGCGGGTTCCGGGCCACGCGCAAGAAACGTCTGATCATTGTGCAGTCGGTGGCGGATATCCCGACGCTGCCGCTGCTGTTTCCGGGCGCCGGGGCCGCGACCGTGTTTGCGATGGATGACCTCTACGGGCGGGCCGATTTCGCAGACGCGCTCTATCATGCGGGGCCGTGCCATGTGGATGTCGAACACTGCCGCAGCCGCATCACGCGCTTTAGCCCCGACTACCACCGCGTGCACGAGGACACCCGCAGCGTTGCCGAAACCCTTGTGGCGGATCTGGGCAAGGCGGGCTGGGACACGGCCACCCGTGGGGACCCCAACGGGACCGCGATGGCGCTGGCGGATCATCTGTTTTTCCCCTGCCTGCAATTTGTCGCACTGGAGCAGCTGGTCGCCTCG
>ENA-ORXM01001113-ORXM01001113.1-marine-metagenome-genome-assembly--contig:-NODE-1113-length-39722-cov-4.255745_pt1 | contig 39722 bp, 36 predicted proteins | sample MGYA00237867_ERZ511480 | MGnify/ENA primary metagenome ERZ511480 (study PRJEB26309, sample SAMN06266103) | marine metagenome | isolation source: Algal blade | place: United Kingdom:Sidmouth, United...
CACCCACACCTCGTATTGTTATTGATTGCCACGCTTTTGGTAAGAGTTGTTTTTCTTGTGCAACGCCGCCCTCATGAATTCGAAGACCGCCAAAGCCAAACAAAACGGTTTGCAACATACCGCCCGCTCCTGTCGCAAAATAAGGATTTGTACCGCCCTTTGTTTCAGAAAGTACGCCAAACGGAGGCACACCATTCGGTCTGAAAGACTCTGCCCACAAATTGTAGGCTTTACTTCTATCGCCGAGCTGAGCATGTATGGTTGCCAATGTGCAAAAGCCCATTGCCGGCCCAAACTCATCGTATTTGGGTTCATAATAAGTTAAATCTTTGCGCACTTGTTCTTCATCTGTAATGAAATACAACGGGTGGGTGAGCAAATTCACATCTGCCTGCTTAATAATTTCTCCTTGGTAGGTTGCGTGTTCTTGTGTGACGCCGCCATTAAAACTTAAAATGGGAATGTTCTCTGCAACAAGTTGCCAATCGGGGTCAGCTGCCATGCCGAGTTGTTGCGCAGCTTTCGTTGCATTCTGTAAATTGAGGATTGCGACCGCATTGGTAAAGGCGTTATTATCTACATTCTCGGCATACTCATCGGCGCAAACCACATTCTTAATATCATATCTGTTTGGGCCATTGCGCTCTACTCTACTCGCCCAAAAATCTGCTGTTTCTTTCAATAAGGGATAGCCTTTTTCTCGGAGCCAAACATCATCATTTGTTACTTCAAAATATTGCCAGGCAGCCCAAGCTATACAGCCTGTAATGTGGTGTTGAAATGGTCCTGTGAGTGCCCAAACTGGCGTTTGCTCGCTGCCCGTATCTGCACTTTCCCAAGGGAACATGGCGCCTTCAAAGCCGTGCATTTTAGCATTGGCTTTTGCGGCATCTAACCGCATAATTCGATAATCAAGCAATGATTCTGCAATCTCAGGCTGCATCAGCAAAAGTGGTGGATACATCCATAATTCCGTATCCCAAAACACGTGACCGTTATATCCGAGACCGCTTAGTCCCATTGGCGACATGCTGTAGCCGCTGCCGGCTCGAACAAAGCTGTACAGGTGATAAAGCGCAGAACGAATGTCGCGTTGATCTTCAACTGGGCCATCAATTTCAATATCACCCTCCCAAAGTGTATCCCAAGCTTCTTCATGGTAGCGAATCAATTTATTCATGCCTTCTAGTTTAGCATAAATGGCAAGTCGTTCAGATTCGTTGTGTGGATCATCAGTATGTTCACTGGCAATGGTTGAACCCACCAAGCCGAAATGGTAGGTTTGCCCGGCGTCCAACTGTTTCGAGAAGTGTTGAAAATGCATGCCCTCGTCCCATTCTTCATGAATGATGTGCGGTTCTTGCCCATGAGGCTCAGGAAAGAAAAAACTAGTGGTTGTTGCAACTTTATGTCGCCCTGTTGGACTTTGCGCCACACTTGTCATGAGCGGCAGTTGCACATGCGGCCGACTAATTTCATTGAAAAACATACGATTATCTCGCAGATGATCAGGTGTTACAATTTTGTTTTGCACGCGAACATCAACTGCTGTATTGGCGCTGAGTTTTACTTCTACAAGTTGATTGAAAGGCAAGTGACGTAAACTACGCATGGTATGTTCCACTTCAACACCGCCAACTTCAAAATACGTAGTAATTACAGCCGTACGCATATTTAGCTCTTGTCTGTAATTATCAATAGTTTTCAATGTTGCTAATTCTCCATCTACGAATAACTCAATATCAATGTGATTAAACACTTTTAAAATATTCTCTACGCGCCCCCGACCATATTGATCAAACACGCCATTTAAAACCACATCTTCAACCTTCATTGGTTCAGCGCTACTCACTAAGCCAACCATACCGTTCGCCACGGTTTCACCATAATAATGGTCTGAATTAATCGTTTCTGCTTCAATCAACCAGCTTTCATCAACTTGTTGTGCTTGAAGGGGTTTCGCAAAAAAAAGCAGTAGGAAGAAAAGTACGTATTTCATGCGTTTTATTTTAATAGGCTCATAGCAAACCCACCGCCGGCGGCAAGTTCAATTTCTACCTTTGTTTCAGATGTTACTGCCATTTCATTTATTTCAATGGCTGTTGGGTTATCGTCCCAATGCGCATCATCGGCATCTTGATATAACACTGCAGTAAATTCTTCGCCTTCAGGCAAGAATGAAAAATCAACTGAGGCGGTTCGTGCATTCTCATCGGTAATGCCGCCTACAAACCAGTTTCCTGTGTCTCGTTCTTCACGGGCAATGGTAACGTAATCTCCAACTCTAGCTTCCAACACTTTGCTTTGTTCCCAATCAACGCCCACATCGCGAATGAATTGAAAGGCTGGCTGATCGGTGTAATTTTCTGGCAAATCACAAGCCATTTGTATGGGACTATAAATGACAACATACAGAGCAAGTTGCTGTGCCAATGTAGTGTTTATTTGATTATCTTCTTTGTAAGGATCTAATTTGATATTGATTGCGCCTGGTGTAAAGTCAATTGGACCGGCGAGCATTCTGGTAAACGCCACAATGGGTAAATGCTGCGGCGGGTTACCACCATCTGTTGCCCATGCGTTAAATTCTTGTCCACGTAACCCCTCCCGAGAAATTGCATTCGGATATGTTCTTCGTTTTCCTGTTGCTTTAATTGGCTCATGCGCATTAATGGCAACCTTATATTCAGCAGCTTTCTCTAACACACCGTGGTAGTGATTCACCATCCATTGGCCGTGGTGGTATTCGCCTTTGGGAATAATCTTGCCAACATAGCCAGTTTTCACACTGTGCATGCCATGTTTTTGCATGAGTTGGTATGCTTCTTCTTTTTGTTGGTCGTAGGTTCTGGGTGCGGCGCTGGTTTCGTGATGCATAATAATTTCTACACCCTTTTCTTCAGCATAAGCCGTCACTTCGTCAATATCATAGTCGTCGTAAGGCGTTACAAAATCAAATACACCTTCCCGATCTTCAAAGCCAATCCAATGATCCCAACCTGTGTTCCACCCTTCTACAAGCACACCACCAATACCGTTCTCGGCTGCAAAATCAATGTAGCGTTTGGTGTTTTCAGTTGTTGCGCCGTGTTTACTACTTTGTTGCTCTTTGCCAAGCGTTTCAAAGGTGTTCATGTCTTGGGTTGCTTCCATATCCCAAGTGGATACCCCAAGATGCATTTCCCACCAAATGCCAACGTATTTCATCGGTGAAAACCAAGACACATCGCCTAGTTTATTCTCATCATTAAGATTAACAATCATGTTTGATTCAATCAATTCTGCTGCCTCATCAGCAATTTGTATGGTACGCCACGGTGTTTGAAATGGCAGAGCCACTTTTGCTTTATAGCCTAGCTTGTCTGAACCGACTAACTCACTTTGTAAATTCAAAGATTGGTTGTCGACCTTCAGCGTCATGCCTGGAAAGTTGGTCAGGTCAGCTTCGTGAAAACTCAAATGCAAACCATCATCGCTACGCATAGTCACAGGCGTGTTTACAGCATTTTCTGGAATATAAGTTTGCGCCAAATTAGGATGATCTCTTTTACTGATGGCATCAATGCCACTCACAAGTGTTTCGTTGTACAAATGCTCGTAGATATCCCAATCACCAGGAATCCACCATGCAGTATGATCTCCTGTAATTTGAAAGTTGGTGTGTTCATCCATGAATATGAGGCTGTCTACATCATTCCATGCTGGGAACTCATAGCGAAAACCGATACCATCATCGAAAGCGCGCACTTTTACCAATAATTTTCTTGCTGGTTCTTCACTTTCCTCGAGATGAATGGTCAATTCGTTATATCGATTCTCTACATTGCGTTGCTCACCCCAAGGCATTACCCAATCATCTTCAACAGCAGCAACCGTAGCATTTGTGATATTGAGGTTTGTGCCGAAGGAAGGTTGATCTTGAAAATCAAAGGCCGCGAGTTGAGAGGGCTTCACTACTTCTTTACCATTGTGTAGCACATGAAAGGAAAGGTTGCCACTCTCGGTGAGATTGAAATTTACTTGGTTGACATCATTCGGAGAGGAAACACTCGGGTTTTCTACGTCAACTTGGTGATCTGTATCTGGCTTGCAAGAGAACAGGGCAACAAATATGAAAACAAGCGAAAATAAGTGGAAGGGATTACAATTTCTACACATAGATAAATAGTTACTTTAACCATAAATATACATTGATTAATTCACCTTCGGAGAACTCAAAGTTGACTCACCAGTTCGTGGGGGAGTTGGTTTTCTTAAGATTGAACTATCGTTGAGTAAGAATAGTACAAGTTCTCAATAAATGTGTTGAACTGACCATCCCAAAGCGTTTGTCGATTTTCATGCCCAGGAATGAATTGATGGGCAGCCTGTGTTTCTTCGAGGGTCTTTCCATCTGTCATCTGTTTAACAATAAACTCATCCATTGACTGTAGGAAAGCTTGCATTGCCTTCACATCATCTTTTGTACCCGTAGTGAATTCAGGCGCATGTGAATGTCCAAAAATAAAAGTTGCATCATCGCTAAATTGATCAATGACGGTGCCGAGAATTTTAATCCAGTTTCTGCCATCTGCACCATCTTTTGGTCGATAAACAGGAATTGTATCGTTGAAAACCAAATCACCCATATGCACAACATTATCTTTTTCAAAATAATAAATGGCATCGCCAAAAGTGTGGCCACCGCCGTAATGATAAGCGTGCACTTTTTCCGTTCCAAGTTCTATTTTATATTCATCATCAAATAAGGTTGATGCGTACACTTGTTCAGCAAGTTTGTCAGATTCTTCGGCTCTAGCTTTTTGGAATAGAGGCACTTGCTTTTGTGCCACCATATTATCTACTTTACCCTCAAACGCTTTGTTACCAGCCGTATGATCACCATGGTGATGGGTGTTACAAAGATATTGTATTGGTTTACCTGACTGTTCGGAAATTGAATCGAGCAAGGGTTGTATTGAATCTGGGAATTGTGCATCAATCACTACAAATCCATCTTTGGTTTCGAGTAAACCAACGGTGCCACCTCTGTTTGTAAATCTGCTGACATTGCCACGTACGGTTACTAAATTGCCAGCGTTTACTGAGAGTGGCTGGAATATTTCTCGGGCAACCTCTTTTTCAGCTGACTGTTTACAGCTTATCAAATTAGGAAATACAGCAACACCCGCCGCTAATGCTGCTGATGAACGAATAAAGTGTCTTCTCTTCATAATGTTTGATTGTCAATGTTGAAAACGCGATTATAGTTTTTCCATGTAGGCATCAAGCTCCCCATCACGAATCTTGGGATTTCCACCTCTATGTGATGTGACAAAGGCACCAACGGCACAAGCAAATTTTAAAGAATCTAGCACCGTTGACCCAGTAAGAAATTTTGCTGAAAATGCGGCGAGAAAAGAATCTCCGGCACCAACCGTATCAATAACATCAGCAATATAGCCGCTAAAATATGTGATTTCGCCGTCATGCAGAACCATGCCACCATGTTTGCCTTTGGTTACACAAATGGTTGGCGTGTTTGTTTTGCCTTGCATAAACTGCATGTTTTCCTCTAGGCTTTTATAGGTTGAGCCATACATTCTCGCTATTTCAAACAGCTCATCATCATTAAACTTAATTAAATCAGCCTCTTTGCAAAATGTGGTCACCACAGTCTCGTCATAGTGTGGCGGACGCAAATTTGCATCCATAATTTTATACTTTGCATGAGGCAACAAACGAGTAATGGTATTATAATTTACATCATCTCTTGCAGGCAATGTGCTGTAAAAAAAGGCATCTGCAGCTTGCACTTTTTCTGCCATAGCATCTACAAATTCAACTTTATCCCAAGCCACAGGGTGAGGAATTGAGTACGTAGCAGAGCCACGGTAATCGACCTTTACTTCTACTAAGCCTGTTTTCAGTTCTTTGTTAACTTGTACAAATTCAGTATCAATGCCATATTCTTGCATATGATTCATCAAGCGCTTGCCATCATCATCATCTCCAACACCGGTAAACATACTTACCAGTTGTCCGAACTTTGATAACCAAACGGCGACGTTTAAAGGAGCACCACCAATTACTTTTCCGGTTGGAAAGTTATCCATGAGTACTTCACCGAAACAAACGTATTTGTTGACTTTATTAAACATACTAACTAATCTTTTTGATGTTCTTCCAGATACTTGTCGAGATTAAATTCTGAGAGGTTTTTGATCACCAAATCAGGACTGTAGGCGTATTTAGGGATGTCTTCTTTTTTAGTTACACCAGCCAAGGTCAATATTGTTTTGTAACCCATTTGAATGCCGCCAATAATATCTGTTTTCATGGTATCACCAATAATGGTAGTTTCAGATGTAGAAAGACCAATTTTTTTACGTGCTTCTCTCATCATTACTGGGCTTGGCTTACCAACCGAAAAGGCTTCATAGCCAGTTGCCTCTTCAATCATGGCGACAACTGCACGTATGCCCAAATTATTCCAACCTGCTTTTTTAGGAGACGGATCTAAGTTTGTGGCAACAAGCTTGGCACCATCTAGCACCATATCTACGGCTTGGCGAACCATTTCGAGTGTGAAATTTAAACCTTCGCCAACTACAACAAAATCTGGATTGCTTCGAACTAAACTGTAGCCACGTTTATGCAAACTAGTAAGCAAACCGCCTTCGCCCAAAACAAATGCCGTACCGTTTGGTTTTTGTCGTTCAAGAAAAATAGAGGTTGCAATCGCACTATTGAACACATTATCTTCTACCGCATCAATGCCGAGGCCTTTCAGTTTACTTACCACATCTCTCCTCGTTCGTTGACTGTTATTAGTCATAAAGAGGAATGGAATTTCTCGTTTTTGTAATTCTTTAATGAATGAGTCGGCCCCAGGAATGAGTTCTTCACCTGAGTATATAACGCCATCCATGTCTAATAAAAAGCCTTGCATTTTTGGTTATTGTGGTTTCCGTAAAGATAGAGTTGCCATGCACAAATTGCAAGCTTATGTTATTGTGAAAGTTTTTCTTGTAAATCTTCTAAAGCAACGCCTTTGGTTTCTGGCATGATGAAGAGGGCCCAAATGAGTTGGAGAACCATCATGAACGCAAAAATTGCAAAGAGATTTGCAGGCCCAATTGTGCCAATTAAAAATGGTACTGAAGCAGGAATAATCCAAGCCAAAATCCAGTGTGTTGACGTGCCGATTGACTGACCATAGGATCTGATATGGTTCGGGAATATCTCGGATATAAATACCCAAATAACCGCACCTTGACCAATGGCATGTGAGCCAATGAACACAAATAATGCGATTGGGACGGCAAGCCCCGAAATACCTGTATAAAAGCAATACGCCACGAAGCCTAAGGACAAAATGTAGCCAATTGAACCAATGATGAGCAGTTTTTTTCTGCCGCTTATATCAATTAAATACATGCCCATGAGTGTAAACACCAAATTGACTACACCAATACCAATTGTACCGAGTAATGAAGCCTGTTCCCCTAGACCGGCTTCCTCAAAAAATCGCTTTGAATAATACAGAAATGCATTGATACCTGAGAATTGGTTGAATGCAGCTATGGCGATTGCTAACCAAACCATAGGTCTGTATTTCTTATTCCACACCGTTTCTTTTACGTCTGTTAAACGATCAGCTTGCTGTATTTGATTAACCAAGTGTTGTACTTGTTCTTGTGGGTATAGCTTTAACAGAACGTCTTTGGCTTTTTCAACTTGATTTACATGTGAGATTAACCAACGAGGGCTGCGTGGCAAGGTGAACATTAACCCGGTATAAATTATTGCTGGCAACGCCTCAATACCAACCATCCATCGCCAAGCGCTAGTTTCTACGGCTTGTGCAATGAGGTAGTTTGATACAAAGGCAATCAAAATACCAAATACAAGATTAAACTGATATAATGCGACAAGTTGCCCTCTCTTTTTGGCGGGCGCAATTTCTGAAATGTAAGCAGGCGCAGCAATGGTTGAGGCACCTACACCTAAGCCACCGAGAAAACGAAACATGGCAAACAACCAAGGATCACTGACCATGGCTGAACCAAGGGCAGATACTGTGTATAAAACACCGATGATGATTAGTGTGTTTTTTCGACCAAGCTTGTTGGTGGGAATACCGCCCATCATGGCACCAAAAATGGTTCCGAATAATGCAGAGCCTACCACAACCACACCATGAAACGCTTCAGAGTTCCCAAAAATGCTGTACCCAGACCATAGCTTTTCAAGCTCTTGTTCTGCTCCTGAAATTACAACAGTATCAAAACCAAAGAGAAACCCGGCGAGAGAAACAATCAATGACCAAATGAACAACTTGTTTGTTTTCATGGGCGAAAGTTAGCACTCTTCATCCACAGAGATGAAGAATACAAGTATTTGATAACGAACAGAGCAAAATGGTCAATACTTTTGAATCATGAAACTGAGAAATATTCTAGCTGAGCCGGTGGATAACAGTCCACTTGTGCTATTCAGAATTTTCTTTGGGTTGCTGATGTTTTTCGAAAGCTTCGGCGCCATCATCACTGGCTGGGTAAACGAAACATTTGTAGAGGTAAACTTTACTTTTAATTTTATCGGCCTCGATTTTCTTCAAGCCATGGTTGGCCCACAGATGTATGGTCTTTACTTTGTAATGGGCATCAGCGGGTTGTTTATCGCATTAGGCTTTTATTATCGCATTGCAATTATCACATTTACTACGCTTTGGAGCGTGACATACTTTGCACAAAAAACCCATTACAATAATCACTATTATTTGGTGATGCTTATCGGTGCTCTGATGTGTTTTATGCCTGCAAATGGGTATGCAAGTCAAGACGTGAAATTTGGTTTTCGCAGACAAGAAATTACCTGCCCGCGTTGGGTGTATTTAGTCATGATTCTACAAGTGGCAATTGTTTATTTCTATGCATCAATTGCGAAAATTTACCCAGATTGGCTTGCAGGAAAGCCAATTGAAATTTGGTTTACCTACAAAAGCTTTCAAACCCCGTTTTGGAGCAATGAATTTGCAGCAACCCTGAGCGAATTCTTTACACAACCTAGCACACATCTATTTTTTGCGTACGGCGGAATTTTATTTGACTTATTGATTGTTCCCATGTTTTTATTCAACAAGTGGACACGTTGGATCGCGGTAATTGCCAGTTTATTGTTTCACTTAACCAACTCAGCCATTTTTCAAATTGGCGTGTTTCCCTATTTTGCCTTAGCATTTGCGGTGTTTTTCTTTAAACCAGAGACAATTCGTCGTCGGTTTTTTCCTAAAAAACCAATGAGCAATAAGGCAGTAACGAGTTCACAGTCTTTACCAAAATGGGTGTTGCCTGTATTTGGGTTTTATTTTTTGATTCAAATCGCTTTGCCTGTGCGTCACCATTTCATGAACGGGAACGTATTATGGGATGAAACCGGTCACCGACTTAGTTGGCGAATGATGCTGCGCACCAAAAGTGCAAACACAAACGTGAGTGTTGTTAATACAGAAACTGGTGTTAGAGAGCGGGTGAATTTATATCAATATGTGAAACCGCATCAATTAGGTGATTTGCTTACCAAGCCAGATATTCAATGGCAGTTCGCAAAAAAGCTAAAAGAAAGTTATGCAAAAGACAGTATAGATATAGAAGTGTATATTAATTCTCAACTTAGTGTAAATGGCAGGGAACGTGTGCAATTCACCGACCCAACGATTGATGTATCAGAACAACCATGGAACTTTTGGGGACCGCAAACCTGGGTGCTGCCAACGAACTTAGAAGACACAAAAAAACCCACTCCGAAGAGTAGGCCTTGAATCTAATGTTTGATGTTGCTATACTTTTTTTGCACCACCTGCAAACAGCGAGATTAAAAAGAGTACAAGAAATACAAAAAATAGAATTTTAGCAATTCCGGCTGCTGCGCCTGCAATACCCCCGAAACCCAGGATTCCTGCAATGACTGCAACAACTACAAAAATGATTGTCCAACGTAACATAATGTTTAATTTTTAGTGTTTGTTAAAATATTCAAAAAAGTTTATTTTGAGATGTTCTATCAATATGCAGAACGATCTTCTAGTCTAGTTATAATTTTTTTTCTAGCACTATTAATTCTACTTTTCACAGTGCCGATTGGGATGTCATACTGTTCTGCAATCTCCTGATATTTAAACCCGTCTATGTGCATTAAGAAAGGATCTTTAAACCTGGGTTTTAGTTCTTCTATACATGTTTCTATCGCTTCTTTCGACATTTGTTGAATAGGGGTAGAAAAGTTTTGATCAGCCACATCATAACATACTGTTTCCACAGACTCACTAGATGTTTTTCTTCTTCTTTTTTTGCGATAAATGTTCACAAAAGTGTTGTACATGATTGTACTTACCCATGATTTGAACCTTGAGCCTGGCTTAAAAGTGTGTTTGTAACGGAATGCTTTTAACGCTGTTTCTTGAAATAAGTCGTTAGCATCTTGTACGTTTTTAGTTAACTTCATGGCGAAGCCACGGAGTTCATGCTCTACAGAATAAAATGAATGTTCGAATGCTACAGTTGTCATAATGTGTTTTTTGTTGTCAACAGGCTATATAGAATAATCGTGCCAAAGGAGATAAGTATTTGATTTACATTGTTTTATATGGTTTTTTTCATTTCCTATGTATGCTGATATTTCAGCAAATTTCTGAAATGTCAGAATTCAATCTCACTAGTTAACTTTACTCAGATCAGTTACTATTGAAACCTTCTACGCTCAAAAATATCCTTGATTCCCTTAACCAGGGAGCCCTTGCAATCAGTAAGGATGGTAGTATAATCATGTCGAACGCGAAAGCTAGAGAGGTGCTCTGCCAATCTAAAGATGATCTTCTTGATGTAGACATTTTCAACCTAAATCCGAATTACAACGTGCGGAATTGGATGAAGATTTGGGCGGAACTCCAAGAAAATGACATCTATGAGGAAAAGTCAGAAATGATGACTGACAATGATATTATTTTTCCTGTGGAGATTACCTGTATGACTGCGCCGTTGGAAGGCAAGCCATGCGCACTTTATTTGATTAAGACCCAGTTTTTTGATAATAGCAGTGATGACATTATTGATATGATCGCGGAACTATCTAAAATTGCAAGTTGGCAATGGGATTTGATTCGCGGAAATTTTAAATGCTCTGTAAACTTTCTTCAGTTGTTTCATGTGAAGGGTAACCCAAAGGAACTTAATGGGCGAAGAATGTACAAAATGTTACATGAGGAAATGGTGTCGTCAGATTTTGAAAACTTTGGAAACCATATTCGTACAGCGGTAGATGACGGCGGCGAATTTTCAAGTGAGTTTAAATTAAAGAATTTTCCTGATCAAACATTTAGATACAGAATACATTCTATATACACAGACGAAAACTCGGTATTGATTTTTGGTACTTTTCAAGACATATCAGACCTCAGTAAACGAGAGGATTCTTTAATAAGAAGTCAGTTTACAGTAGATCATGCCAGAGAAATGATCTTTTGGGTTGATGAGAACGCTAATGTGAAATTTGCGAATAAATATGTCACTGAAAAACTAGGCTACACTAAGCTTGAGCTCAAAAAAATGCGTGTTTTTGATTTTGTTTTAGATACATCGGAGGACAATTGGGGGCAAATTTGGAATGATCTAAAAGTACTAAAACATGCCGAGCTGAAAGAAACCTTCGTCACAAAACTTGGTCAAGAATTTAAAGTTGACCTTGACGTAAATCACATTGTTTACAAGGGTAAAGAATACCATTGCACTTATGCGAAAGATGTTTCTGAGATAATGCAAAAAGAACAACAGCTCACAAAGGCCCTTCAAAAGATTTCTAGATTAAATAAAAAGCTCGAGCAGGATAAAAATATTTTATTAGAAGAAATTTCGGCAGATTACAACTTTAACAACATCATTACCCAGAGTAAAAATTATGCGAAGGTGCTGCATAAAGTAGCTCAAGTTGCTGATACAAATAGCAGTGTTCTTATACATGGAGAAACGGGTACTGGTAAAGAACTGTTGGCAAGAGCCATCCACAACTTGAGTTCGCGCTCCACATTACCGATAATTAAAGTGAATTGTGCCACACTGCCAGAGAATTTGATTGAAAGTGAGCTATTTGGTCATGAAAAAGGATCTTTCACGGGTGCTGATCAAGCCAAACCCGGTAAATTTGAATTGGCTGATGGAGGTACAATTTTTTTAGATGAAATTGGAGAGTTGCCCATACAAGTACAGTCTAAACTATTACGAGTTCTACAAGAAGGAGAGTTTCAGCGCGTTGGTGGTCTTGATACAAAGGTTGTTGATGTGCGAATAATTACAGCCACAAATAGAAATTTGGAAGACATGATTTCTGAAGGTTTATTTCGAGAAGACCTATATTTCAGACTCAATGTTTTCCCTATTTACAATATACCTCTGAGAGAACGGAAAGAGGATGTGCCCTTATTGGTGAAATACTTTATGGAAAAGAACGCTAAAGCCATGAACCGTGAAGTCACAAAAGTTCCAGAATCACAGCTTAAGAAACTCACCAACTATCAATTTCCAGGTAATGTTAGAGAACTTGAGAACATTGTTGCTAGAGCCATGATTTATTCTACTGGTGACAATCTACGACTCGATGCTGTTTTGCCAGATGTCTTCGATTCAAAAACGATTAGAAAAGGTGGCAAATTTCTCACCCTTGATGAAGCGCAAAAACAACATATTATTGACGCACTCAATCAAACCAACTGGAAAGTTTCGGGAAAAAATTCTGCTAGTGAATTGCTTCAAATGAATCCAAAAACATTAGCCTCCAGAATGAAAAAGCTGAACATTACACGCAAGAACGCGAACAAATAAAATGGAAAAGTGTATGTAGGGTAACGGTGGCAGAAAAATTCACAGATTACAAAGCAGATTTTGATGAAGTTGTAAGTAAAAGTTACAAACAGATTGTCATCGCTTTGTTTACAGGCAAACTATTAGGAAGCACGCCCATCATCACCACCATCGCCGAAGGAATTAAAGAAGATTTCGGGGACCAAATTGCCCTCCATGAATTTTCGTATGATCTCACAACAAAAAACCTTCATGAAGCCACGTCTCAGTTTCCAAAAGTGCTTATTTTAAAAAAGGGAAACGTGCTCTATGAATACACTGGTATCATCTCCCGATCTAGATTAAAGGCAAAAATTCACCAACACCTCTAAGGTAACCATATGTCATCGACTCTAAAAACCATTGATGATAGCATGATGACCATTGTCAGAAAAAGATGGGGCAATGGCTTTCGTTATATAGATGATAAGGGTGAATTTATTGCCCACAAAAAATTGCTCAAACGTATAAAGGGTTTAGTCATACCACCAATGTGGACAGAAGTGACTATCTGTCGTTTTGAGGATGGCCACATACAAGCAACTGGGCGTGATGCAAAAGGACGCAAGCAATACATTTATCACGAACAATGGCAAAGAGAAAGACAGCAAGAGAAATTTAAAAAGCTTGTAAAATTTGGTCGTGATTTGCCAGAAATTAGAGAATTCTGTTATGAGCAGGTGAAACAACACAATTGGGGTCTCAATAAAATTTGTGCATTAATTATTCTAGTGTTAGATGAAACTGGTGTAAGAATAGGAAATTCAACCTATACAAAAAGAAATGAAACCTATGGGCTTAGCACGCTCCGGAGAAAGCACCTGAACCTTGAAAATGGTCACCTTACCTTTCAATTCATTGGAAAGAAACATAAAGAACGTGAGGTGACAATTGAAGACTCTGAACTGATTAAAATGATTAAGAAGTCTGCGGAGCTACCAGGTTACGAAATTTTTAGGTATAATGATGGGCAATCTCTACGACCTGTTGACAGCTCAGATGTAAACGAATTTATACACACACACTTTAGTGAAGATTACTCTTGCAAAGACTTTCGCACATGGGTAGCTTCTCGCTACGCACTCGAACTTTATCCCTCGGCATTAGAGATTAAAGAGGAGTTCCCACGCAGGAAACTCACAAATATTTTATTGAGGCAAGTCGCAGAATTGTTGGGCAACACACCAACTGTATGCAGAGATTATTATGTGCACCCAAAGATTGTTGAAGCGGTAGAAAATAGAGAATTAGATGAAATGCATGATGAAGATGCATCAATTTCTGAATTCGACCTCAGCGAAGCTGAAAAAATGGTACTCGAAATTATTCAGGAATGATGTGTCTTGTTAAGTTCAGGATATTCACGATCATAGTTCAATTTTGATTGCAACCCAATAAAATAAATATTGAAAATTGCTGTAATAATGAACATGATTGCGATAATCATATATTCTGAATTTATTCCCCATTTGCTGCTAAAATAGTTTCCGAGAATTAATCCCGCAGGAATAACGGCAAGTAATGGAGCCAATAAACGGGTTATACTCAACACCTTGTTAGACCGTATCCAACTATAAGAAGAAAACAATGAAAATGCGAGCTGCGCACCAGCTAGACAAACAAAGAAAAACGCCAAAATACCAGTTGCCTTATACTCAAGTGAGCCAAGGAAAAACATCGCGATACCGGTCAGAATTTCCAATCCCGCGTTCATATAGTTACGCATGGCAATAGCTTTAATAATTTGATTTGCGAATGCGAATAATAGACTGATAATGCCTGCCCCAATTAACAGTGCGCCAACAAATATTTGCCCGGTTTCATTCTGCATGAAAAACAGAACAGCTGCGATTACGAGGAAAATTACACTTTTTAGCGTAACATAAAATCCATTAGAAATTGTCATAGGTACGAAGTTAAGGTTGTTATTTGTTTTAGCTGTGCTTGACTTCGCTTTCCAGTTTCAAAACATGGCTTCCGTCATCTTGAATGATAAACAAGGCTTTGTTGCCTGTTTCACCGTGGCGGGTTATTTCATTGCCTTCAATGTTTTTCGAAACTGTGTGATCGTAGGTTTCTTTTACCTTTCCTTTTGCAATACCATTACCCCACTTCCAATTCACTTCAGAGCCTTCTTTTATCATTATAAAGTTTAGTATGAATACAACACAAATTTGATTTTGTTCAGCACCCCGAACATAGAACTTAACAGATGATGAAGTGTTTTACCATTGAACCAAATGAAAAATACCATGAAAAAAGACACAGAATTGAAGATGAAAGGTAACTGGAACGAAATGAAAGGTAAAATGAAGCAAGAGTGGGCCCAACTCACTGATGATGATTTAGCCTATGAAGATGGGAAAGAGGATGAACTTTGGGGAAAAATTCAGCAAAAGACTGGAAAAACCATGGATGATATCGAAAACTGGATTGATAGAAATTTCTGATTAACGTTTTGTTTTGGGTTAGCGCCGATACTGTGAAATTTCATAGTATCGGCGTTTTTTTTATCTTTGAGAAACCCAAAGCTTATGAACAAACAAATCACTTTTGCAGCCTTCTGTCTATTTAGCTTGTTTCCTTTTTTTGCCAACGCTCAAATCATTAATATAGAGAAAGCCAGAAAAGTCACTGATACAGTCGGACTTGCGGGTGGCGCGCAACTTAGGGGCAGCTACTTTGAAAATGAACAGCGTTACTTTAATATTTCTGCCATTCCTGATGTGCAATACAAAACCAAAAAAGATCTTATTCTGCTGATTGGTGCTTATTCATTAAGCAAGACTGAAGATATTGAGCTACAAAATGCAGGTATGGTTCACCTACGTTACAACAGGAAAATGAATGATGTGATTCGTTTTGAGGCATTCCAGCAAATTCAAAAAGATGCGGTGAATAAAATTGATTATCGCTATTTAGTTGGCGCAGGATTAAGAACGAAGTTAATTGAATCGGATTTTACCAAAATATATCTTGGCGTTCTTCCAATGCTAGAATTGGAACAATCCGATCCACCGGTTAGTCGGTTTCAAAGAGATGTAAGAGCAAGCAATTATTTAAGTTTCAGTTTTTTCATGAACGATACAGCTACTTTGTACAGCACAAGCTATTACCAGCCTGATGTTTCTGAACTAGCTGATTATCGGTTTTATAATGAAAACCAACTCAGTTTTGCATTAGGCGAAACCACAAGTTTTGATCTTACAAGCAGATTTACATTTGATAGTGAACCACCCATAGATGCACCAAACCGATTTGTGCTCGTTTCGGGAGGGTTTAGTGTATACAGTAGATGATTACATTGCCTCCTCGCCTTTCAATTTTTCAGCATTCTCAGCAAGTTTTAGTTGCTCAATAATTTCGCCGATGTCACCATCCATCACCGCTGCCAAATTATACAACGTTAGATTAATGCGATGATCGGTTACACGACCTTGCGGAAAGTTGTACGTTCTAATTTTTGCTGATCGATCACCTGTGGATACCATTGTTTTTCTCTGCGCCGCAATTTCTGCTTGGTGTTTGGCCAAGGCTTGCTCGTAAATCTTTGAGCGCAGCATTTTCATTGCCATATCATAGTTTTTGTGCTGCGATCTACCCTCTTGACACTCTGCAACCACACCCGTGGGAATGTGAGTTAACCGCACGGCACTTTCGGTCTTATTTACGTGTTGGCCACCAGCACCGCTCGCTCGATAAGTATCTCTTCTTATATCGCTGTCGTTAATATCAACATCAACTTCATCTACCTCTGGCATTACAGCAACACTTGCTGCTGAGGTATGAACTCTACCTTGGCTCTCTGTTTGCGGAACACGTTGCACGCGGTGCACGCCGGCTTCAAATTTTAGGTCGCCGTAAACCGATGAGCCGTTCACCGAAATAGAAATTTCTTTAAAGCCACCACTGGTCGATTCGTTCTCATTCAGCAATTCTGTCTTCCAATTCCTGTTATCAAAATAGCGTTTATACATGCGGTACAAATCGCCAGCAAAAATCCCTGCCTCATCTCCCCCCGTTCCGGCTCTTATTTCAATAATTACGTTTTTGTCGTCTTCCGGATCTTTAGGGATTAAGAGTTGTTTAATTTCTTCTTCGAGCTGTTGTTTTTGATCTTCTTTTTCATCAAGCTCTATTTTTGCCAATTCTTTCATGTCGGCTCCAGTGTTGCCATTGCCCAACAACTCTTTATTGTACTCAATATTGCTTAACACGGTTTGATAGGTCTCGTAGGTTTTTACAATGCCTTCCAAATCGCTATATTCTTTACTTAATTTGCTGAATTGCTTGTGATCACTAACAACTTCTGGCTGTACAATTAGTCGCCCAACTTCTTCCCATCTCGCTTTAATCGCCTCTAACTTATCTTGCATGCACATTGAATATTAGTGCAACAAAGGTACGCCGAGCATGAAAATGAAATTACCCTTCTGTGAACGGCACATCTTCAATTGACGTGTCTTCTTTTTGTTCAATCCAAGCTCTATATTTATCAATATCGCCACCAATTGATTTAATTACCCAAGCGAGAACTGCAGCATCATCTGTAAGACCAATGATTGCCAAAAAATCGGGCACCAAATCCACAATTAAAACAAAATAAAGAAGTGCAGCTAAAATTTTGACAACAGATTTTATTGGAATATCCTTATATCTACCGCGAACGAAATCGCCGAGCATAGAGAAAAATAAGGCGAGATCTTCTCTCAGTTGAGATAGTAAACCTGTAGATTCTCCATCAGCGATTTTCCCTGATTTTTTTGCTGCTCGTTCTAAGGTTTTCTTCGTTTTCGCAGGGTTGGTAATCATTTTCTTCGCCTGCTGTAATAAAATTCTAAAAATAGGATTCATACTAAGTGAACAGTATAATTAGTAGCTTGGTTCTAATCTGCAACATGAACTAATAGATCACCAGGTTGGCACTTGAGCGCGTTGCAAATTGCATTCAAGGTTTCAAAGCGAACTGCTTTTGCCTTTCCAGTTTTTAAAATCGACAAATTCGCTTCTGTAATTCCAATTTGTGCAGCCAATCCTTTTGATTTGAGGTCACAATTCCAAATCTACAGGAATGGTTCTCAGAAAAGTAACTGTCTTCAGCATATCAAAATGTAACACCCTATCTTGCTCTACTGCAGACACACTTTCTCGGTATTTCGCCTTAATCTCTTCAATAACAGGTCCACTTTGCAATTCTCGAAACTCTAAACCTTGCATAGCCGTCATAAATTCAATGGCCAAAATGCGCTCCACATTGTTTAACACCTTTAGACACTTGGTAGCGGCGTTTGCCCCCATACTTACATGATCTTCTTGCCCGTTGCAACTCACAATATTATCAATGCTTGAAGGCGTGCAGAACTGTTTGTTTTGGCTCACAATTGCGCCCGCAACATATTGGGGAATCATAAACCCACTATTTAAACCCGGATTTGCAACTAGAAAAGCAGGCAAACCATGCTGCCCTTCGAGCAATTTATAAATTCTTTTCTCAGAAATACTGCCTATTTCTGCCATACTCATCGCGAGGTAATCTAGAGGCAGAGCAAGTGGTTGTCCGTGAAAGTTTCCACCAGAAATGATATCTCCCGTATCAGCAAAAATATTCGGGTTATCGGTTACGGCATTAATTTCGGTAAGTATGACATCAGCCACATAGTTTACGCAATCATAAGTAGCACCATGCACTTGGGGTATACAGCGAAAGGAATATGGGTCTTGCACATGTTCTTTGTCAGAATTTGCGAGATCACTATCTGCCAAAAAATCTCGAATTTCTTTAGAGGTAATTTGTTGCCCCTTATGCCTTCGAATTTGATGTAACCGTTCATCAAATGGATCTGTGCGCGCACCAAACGCATCAATACTTATTGAAGCAATGAAATTCGCAAGTTTAATTAGTCGCTTTGCCAGCAACACACAATAAGCGCCGTACGCACTCATAAATTGCGTGCCATTTAAAAGTGCCAGTCCTTCTTTAGATTGAAGAGTAATTGCATCCATACCCATGATTTCAAAAACCGTTTTGGTCTTAAACTTCATGCCGCCATTCCATACTTCGCCTTTCCCAATGAGAGGTAATGAAAGGTGTGCCAATGGAGCTAAGTCTCCTGATGCACCTAGTGAGCCAAGTTCGTACACTACGGGTAAAATATTCTTATTATGTAAAGCAAGAAGCCGCTCAACCGTGCCAATAGAAACTCCTGAAAATCCATGAGAAAGTCCTTTTGCTTTGAAAATAAGCATAAGGCGTACAATTTCTTCAGGCACAGTATCGCCCATACCGCAAGCATGGCTCATCACCAAGTTTTCTTGCAATTCAGACAAATCCTCTTTGTTGATTTTCACATTATGTAACGCGCCAAAGCCAGTGTTGATACCGTAAAACGCCTGATCGCTCGCGTCTAATTTTTCATCTAAAAACGTTCGCGCGGTTTGAATCTTCTCTCGCAAAATAGTGCTTAAAGAAACCTTGACCTCATTATGTAGCAATGTTTGTACAGTGTGCCAAGTGAGGTCTCTTTCATCGAGTAAATAACGTTCGGGCATAGTGAATTTTGAAAAGTAAAGGTAGGCAAACACACACCGATTGATGCTACCTTTGGGGCGGTATAAACACGAAGAACAACTAGAATGAAATTCAAATATTCACTCGTAAAAGATGACCTTTTACAGTATCAATTGTTCAGCTTCTCTCAACGTAAATCAACAAAAAACCGTCAATTGTTGTTAACCGTAATATTTCCTACGGTGTATCTGTTAATTGGAGTCTACCTGTATGTAAGAACAAGAGATATATTCACAGGGGTTTTCTTCATAGTCATTGGTGTTCTTTGGTATTTCTTTTACCCTAAATACGCAAATTGGCGATATAAAAGACATTTTCAGGCACATGTGAATCGTTTGTTTGCGGGAAAAGAAAAACTACACTTAGAGGTAAACTTTCAAGGTGCTGAGATGCACTTAGAAGATGAAGACTCAAATTCAACAATTAAAAAATCTGCATTCACTGAACTTGTGCAGACCCCTGAGCATTTCTTTTTGATTCAAGAGAGCGGATATGCAATTGTATTTCCAAAACGCGAAAACATTCGCCTCGCAGAGTTAGAAACGGCTTATCAAGGTATTCCGATCAACTTCGTAGACGCACAAGACTGGCAGTGGTGATTACCTCTGTTTAGGTTTGAGTGCATTGATGATATAAGCCGGCGGCAAGCTTTGTTGCTGCCCGCTCTTCATAAATTTCACTTGGTATTCTCCTTTTTCGATTTCTTCGGGCCCAATCACTACGACGTGTGGAATGCCTTTGTCATTGGCATATTTAAATTGTTTACCGAGTTTGGCTGGTTCAAGATACATTTCACTAGCAATTCCGTTGGCACGTAGTTTTTCCATAAAATCTACCACTTTGCCTTTCACCTCAGTATTCATATAAGTAACAAGCACGCGAGTAGGAGATTTCTTTTCAGCAAGATATGTTGGCCACTTATTAAGATGATCAATCACATCAAAAATCCGGTCTATCCCAAATGAAATTCCAACACCTGAAACATTTGGAAACCCGAACAACTCGGTAAGATCATCATAACGGCCACCTCCAGAAATTGATCCAATACCAGAATCGGGCACAACAGCCTCAAAGATTGTCCCTGTATAATAGCTCAAGCCACGAGCAAGAGTGATGTCTATTGTAAATCGGTCGTGATTCAGGCTTAACTCGTTGTTATTCTCAACTATTTCTGTAAGCTCACGCACGCCCTGTTGGGCAAGTTCTGATTTTTGAAGCCTTTCCGCAATTAGTGGTAGAATGTTTCCTTCTTGCTCTTGCAAATTCAAAATATCTGTAATCTCATCAATTTGATCTGTTGTGAAGCCATTTTCAGAAAGTTCATCTGCCACTGCTTTCATCCCAATTTTGTCAAGCTTATCTATTGCAATGGTAAGTTGCATAAACAAATCGGCAGCGCCAATTGATTCTGCCAAACCAGATAAAATTTTCCTGTTATTCAATTTTACAACTGCATCGTGTAATCCTAATCTTCTAAACACTGCATCGTAGATCTGCAAGAATTCGCTTTCAGCAATGAGGCTGTCTGTACCAATTACATCCGCATCGCATTGTAAAAATTCTCTATAACGGCCTTTTTGTGGTCGGTCGGCACGCCAAACGGACTGCACTTGGTATCGCTTAAAAGGAAAACTTATTTCGTTTCTGTGTTGCGCCACATATCTAGCAAAGGGAACAGTAAGATCATACCGCAGGCCTTTGCTGCTTATTGCTGGTGCAACGCTGGCACTGTCCTTTTTTTCCAACAGTGAGGGTTCAGCTTTCTGTAAAAAATCGCCATTATTCAATACCTTGAACAAAAGTTGGTCACCCTCATCTCCATATTTGCCGTTTAAAATTTGGAGCTTTTCCATCGTAGGCGTTTCAATTGGCTCAAAACCATATAAGTCATACACCGCTTTAATTGCATTTATAATATACTGACGTTTATAAAGGGTTGATGCGTCAAAATCTCTGGTGCCCTTTGGTATGCTTGGTGTAATCTTCATATTGGTGTTACAAAAGTAAATTCAATTACCAGAAGGGTGTTCATTAGAGTGTCTGTAAACTAATGCTCATTTGAAAGGCATAATTTTTTTAATTTTGACAAGAGAATACACAAATGAAAAAGGTAGATGAATATATCAAAACACATGAAAAATGGGGAAATGAAGTCACCAGTTTGAGACAACTATTGCTCGAAGCGGACTTAGAAGAAGGGTTTAAATGGAGTAGACCCATTTATATGTTCAATGGAAAAAACGTGATTAGTTTAAGTGCATTCAAAGACTATGTTGGCATGTGGTTTTTTAATGGCATGTTTTTAAAAGATGCTCACAACCTGTTGGAGAATGCGCAAGATGGAAAAACCGTGGCAATGCGACATTGGCGTTTCCAACATGTGGATGAAATTAGGAACCAAAAGCATTTAATTCGAGAGTATATACAAGAAGCAATTCAGAATCAAAGACAAGGAAAGGTGTACAAGCCACAAAAAAGTGATAGGCCGGTTCCAAAGTCACCACTGTTACAAGAAGAACTTGAAACAAACACCAATTTGAAGGTTGCTTTCAATGCACTTTCAAAATCTGTGCGAAGAGATTTTGCAGAATATATTACAGAGGCTAAAAGGCAAGAAACAAAAGAAAGGCGGCTACAGAAAATTATTCCAATCATATTAGCTGGAAAAAGCTTACATGATTAATACAAGAAATAAAAATGTTTTGTTGCTTGGCGTCTATGATTCGTTAATTGTTGCACTCAAGCCTCGGTCAGTTAAGCCATCTTTCATTGGTTTGAGTGAATCATAACTGCCATGTTTTACTGCGCATTTACCCGCATTATGTATAATAAGTGTGCACTGCTCGGCTTGAATTAGTTCATGATCACAAATTTCAATCAAAGACTTAATCACCCAATCGAATGTGTTCACATCATCATTATGAACAATGAGTTGTCGTTCATGGTCTGTATTCTCTAACAGACTAACTTCTTCATTCTGTTCTGTCCAAGGCTTGGTTGACATGGTAGCAAATATATCAAAGCAACTGATATTTTTTATCTATTTTTAAGGTATGAAATCTCTATTCACGGTGTGTGTAAGCATTTTGTTGATTTTTTCATGCAAAGAAGCCACTACCAAAAAAAACGACGTTTCTAGCACAAAAACTTCTGACCAAATCATGGCAGAAGATGAACCAACCAACGTACAGGCTAATCATGATGTACGAGCAATATCTGAAGTCTTCGAGATTGACACTTCCCCATTTGCGCTCCCCTCATTTCTATCAGACCAAAAAGAACTGCTTCATCAATCTTCATGGGAAGATAAGAATGGAACAAATCAATTAATTATACAGCGCGAAGGCCCAATTGAAAATGAAGCTGAAGGTCTACTGTCGCCTTCGTATACTGCACAAATTTATGCTTATCAATTGCTCGCTTCGAAAGAGGGAGAACCACAAGTATTGTGGGATATCTATGATTTTGAAAAAGACTGTGAATTTGATCTTTGGATTGGACTCATTCCTAATACCTTAAGAATCACCGATCTTGATAGGGACGGCATTTCTGAAACCACCTTGGTTTACAAGAAAACCTGTAGAAGTGATGTTTCACCCGCAACAATGAAACTGATTATGCATGAGGGGGAAGAAAAAATGGCACTTCGTGGGTTCATGAAGCTGCCAAGTGACTTCGGCGTTATGTCATCTGATGATGATAGAATTGGATCTTATGAAGATGAAAAAGACTTCGCAAACCAACCTGAATCATTTCTCATATTCGCAAAAAATCACTGGAAAGCTTTTGTTGAAGAAAAAGAGTTTGACCAATTCTAGTTTTTTTCCTAGAACAAAAAATAGGTATAACAAAAACTAATCAATAATATTTGTTTGTTTTTCAGACAGTTTCAGTAAGTTTGACCTACCCAAAACAAAACTCATGCAAGAAATTATTCGCATCGCTGCGACAGAGCTTGGCATTGCCGAGGTCGGCGGCTCCGAAGACAACCCGAGGATTGTTCAGTATGCTCGAGAAGCAGGTTTTAGTCAAATACAAGACGACGAAACTGCTTGGTGTAGCATTTTCATGAACTGGGTAGCGCTCAAAGCAAAGTATCAAAGAACAAAAAAATTGAATGCTAGGTCTTGGCTAGACCTTGGTAGGCATGTTCATTCCCCAGAACCGGGAGACGTTGTAATTTACTGGCGTGTAGATCCAAATTCGTGGCAAGGGCATGTCGGCATTTACATGGGATACTCTCAAGACCAAAGCAGAATATACACACTTGGCGGAAATCAAGGCAACTCAGTATCAATTTCTGCATACTCAACTCACCAATTGCTAGGTTTTAGAAGACTGTTAAAAAATGAAGATCTGAGTTTGCCAAATGAGAACTTAGAACGTGGCGACAAAGGCGATGGTGTAGCAAGACTACAAGATGCTTTGAAACTTGCAGGGTTTAACCCTGGAACAAGCGATGGACATTTTGGCCCAAGAACAGAAGCTGCTGTAAAAACCTTGCAGGCTCACTCAGGTTCATTAGAAATTAATGGCATTGCAAATAGAGCAACCAAGAAATACTTACTTAGTTTAATAAACACTGATTAGATGAACAAACTTCTTCATTGATTGTTTTTTTGTTCAACTGTTTATCTATTCAGTTAGAGTGCATCTGGGGGGGTGCACTCTTTTTTATTCCTCTTCGTCTTCAAACCAATCTTTATTCATGAGTTCTTCATACCATTGAAGAATTTTCTTAATATCACTGATTTTGACCTTATCCTCATCGTGCTCAGGCAACACTTCACGAAAAAAGTTCCGCAACTCATCTGACGGGGCACTGGCCATGGGGATATTTCCACCCTGCTCAGCAATTTGGTCGAAAACCTCTTTCAATTCTACAGTGTCACCACTTTCAAGGTAAACACCAATGTTATCAAGCGGAGTAAAATTGTGTTTCCTGCTGCTGATAAAAGATTTGGATCCATCTGTAAATCCACGAACAATCATCCCATCTTGTCTGGTTTTCACCATCTCAAAGAGACCGGGCTTACCGCTTATTGACACTAAATCCTTAAACTCCATATTCCGTATTTTTTTGTAAAAGTATGCGCTTGATAACGCTTCAAGAACGAAATCACAAATGATTTTCTTACTCATTATCGAACTAACAAACAATGTTAAATTGATATACAAAGTATGAATACCGTGCAGTGTAAATTTGATGTATGACTAGCGAAGAATTCGCCAAACTCCGTACAACTGTGCCAAGCAAACCTGGTGTGTATCGATACTTTGATGCAGAAGGAAAGCTGCTGTACGTTGGCAAAGCAAAAAACTTACGTAGTCGTGTATCATCTTATTTCACTGGCAAACAAGTACGTTCTGCTCGGTTAAACATGTTGATAAGGTTAACTAAAAAAATAGAAACAACCATTGTGAATTCTGAACGCGATGCTTTGTTTTTGGAAAATAGTATTATCAAAGCGCAACAACCAAAATACAATGTGGCCCTTCGAGATGATAAGACATATCCTTATGTCGTGATAAAAAATGAGGCCTTTCCAAGAATTTTCTTCACGAGAAAAGTAATTCAAGATGGTTCAGAATATTATGGCCCCTACACTTCTGTACAACGCTCAAGAGAAATACTAAAATTCGTAAAAAAGTTATACCCGATAAGAACCTGTAATTTAAAATTGACAGATGAAAACATTGAAGCCAACAAGTTTAAAGTTTGCTTAGAATATCACATAAAGAACTGTTTAGGTCCATGTGAGGGACTACAACCAGAAGTAAACTATGAGGAAAATATTTCTGAAATTAGAGAGATTCTAAAAGGCAACCTTAGGTCGATTAAAGAAAAAATGGCCACTAGAATGCAAGCGGCTGCAACAACTTTAGATTTTGAAGTAGCGCAAGAGTTAAAAACAAAGCTCGACTATATCGATTCGTTTGCGCACAAATCGAATGTAGTGAACCCGAAGCTGGGAGATATTGATGTGATGGGAATTGCGAGTAACGAAAAATATGCGTTTGCCAACTACATGAAAGTGAGCAACGGGAGCGTAATTCAAGTTCACACAGTTGAAATGAAAAAAAGCCTTGACGAAGCTGAGAGTGAGTTACTGCTCATTGCACTCTATGACTTGCAAGAACGTGGTGTTGTATTCAGTAAAGAAATTCTGCTGCCCGAAGAAATCAACATTCCAGAAGATAACCTAATTGTTACCGTACCAAAAATTGGAGATAAAAAGCATTTGCTCAATTTATCGACTAAAAATGCTCGCGAAAAATTGAGAGACAAAGTGCTGCAGATAGAGCAAAGAAAACAGAAGACTCGCCTCAATCCTGTTTTGGTAAGAATGAAAGAAGACTTAAGGCTAAAGGAATTGCCAGTGCACATTGAGTGTTTCGATAACTCAAATTTTCAAGGAGATCAACCTGTGGCAAGCTGTGTGGTGTTTAGAAACGCAAAGCCCTTTAAAAGTGATTACCGCCGCTTTAACATTAAAACAGTGGTTGGGCCCGATGACTTTGCTAGCATGGAGGAAGTTGTATATCGGCGTTATAAGCGCCTAATTGAAGAAGACGAATCGTTACCACAACTCATTATAATTGATGGAGGAAAAGGTCAACTGAGCAGTGCTGTAAAGAGTCTGAAACTTTTAGGCATTGATAACCAAATCACCATCATTGGCATTGCAAAAAAACTTGAAGAAATTTATTTCCCCGGTGATCAATACCCGATTCATATCAATAAAAAATCACCTAGTTTACGTGTAATTCAACAACTTAGAAATGAAGCGCACAGGTTTGCAATTACATTTCACCGTTCTAAAAGACGAAAAAACACACTAAAAACTGAACTTACTCAAATTGCAGGTATCGGCGATAAAACCGCCCAAAAACTGCTGAAACACTTCAAGTCCATCAAGAAAATTAAGGAAGCAAGTAAGGTTGAACTCTCAGAAGTATTAAATGAAAAACAAGTTGAGCGTGTAATGACTCACTTCTCAAAACAAAAGCGCAATTCTACCTGAATTGCGCTGTTGATTTTTTAATGTGTAGTAACAATTATTGTCTATCAGGTTGCGGAGTCATACGTAAATATGGTTTTACCTCGTTTACACCTGCCGGAAATTTTACTTTCGCATCTGGCGTAGAAATTTTCGGGCTCACAACCACATCATTTCCTTGCTCCCAATTTGCTGGAGTGGCCACCGAATAGTTATCTGTTAATTGTAACGAATCAATGACTCTTAATATTTCTGGAAAACTCCTACCCGTTGATGGTGGATAGGTAATCATCGCTCTAATTTTTTTATTTGGGTCTATGATAAATACAGAACGCACCGTAGCCGTTTCATTTGCGTTGGGGTGAATCATATCATACAGTTCCGCTACAGTTCTATTCTCATCACCAATGAGCGGAAATTGAACGTCTGCCTTTTGTGTTTCGTTCACATCTTCAATCCATCTTTTATGATCGGCAACGCCATCTACGCTTACCACAATTGGCTTGGTGTTACGTTTAGCGAATTCGTCACTCAAATTTGCAGTGGCGCCAATTTCGGTTGTACATACGGGTGTAAAATCTGCGGGGTGACTATACAAAACAGCCCATTGATCATTCATCCATTCGTAAAAATCAATTTCGCCTTTGGTTGTGTTTGCTTGAAAGTTTGGAGCTTCATCTCCTAATCGTAATGCCATGTTATTTTTGGTTTAATTCTACTCCTATAACATAAGTAGGCATTAAATGGTTCATAAAAAAAGGCGCTAAAATTAGCGCCTTCAATTATTGTTTAACTTGTGACTAGTAGGTCCACAAGTCATGTTCAAAATTGAATATTTCTTCTTTCACCTCTTCACTTTCATATAAAGCTTCCATACCGTTTCTAGTATATTCTGCAATAGAACGATCGAGCGGGTTACTCACTTTGGTGATGTGAGAACTGAAGTATCTGCTTGACATCAAATCATCCCAACTCATACGAAGCGCATCGTTTAAAGGATTAAATGTTTGGTAGCGTGCAAGATCTTCTCGAATATCTGGATAATAGACCCAAAACAACGTTTGTTGCGCTGTTACCGAATTCAGACCCATTTGTTGCGCAAGCAGTGCATTCGCGCCCATATCGGCAGCTGTTACTTCCATTAAAGGTGCAATACCCATAATACGAACTTTCATGCGAGAGTGTTTCTTATCGAAGAACCAAACTTCTTTAATTTTGAAACGCTTCACTTTACTCACTCGAAATTTATCGACGATTTTCTCTACCGTAGTGACTTCATTGCCAAACTCATCGATGTCAAAAATGGTTTCTTCTCTTTCATTACCAAGAGAGGTTTCAATTTGTTCCCAACTTGAAGATTCGGAAAAGTCTCTACCACTAAACACATCTTCTTTATAAACGGTAATACTATCGTCTTTTTTAAGTATATCTAGTAAGATTGTCATGAAGGGTGCACGCGGATACGCAAAAGGATGGTTCATTTTCTCACGAACATCAATTTCACGATATACAGTCTTCGCCCAAAACACATCAGATTCATCAATATCATAATTGTTTAAAACGGGGCGTTCTTTAATTGCCTTCTGTTCCCAAGGAAATTCAGGAACCAATGGTTCTGAGAGTGTATCAACCATGTTGTCAAATACATCACCACCACCTGTTGAGGTACCTAAACCAGGCACATCACCTGCGCCGAAGGTATCATCACCGTTACCGAAAGGATCATTATTTGTTGTCGTTGGTGCACCAAAAGGATCAATAGTTGTTGGGTCTCCATCGCCGCCGGGAACATCAGAAGGTTGATCTGGCGTAAACACCTCAGTATCTGTTGGTGTATCAGCTGGGGTGTCCGCAGGAGTTGTATCTCCGAATGGATCGTCAGAACTACCGAAAGGGTCGCTAGTATCACTGCCACCACCAAATGGATCTTCTCCTGAACCACCGCCGAACGGATCATTATCTTGACCCATAATAGCTAAAGGCAATGCAACTAAAAGTAATATTATGAATCTCTTGATCATCTTATCTTGTTATATATGAAACAGAACCAACATCTCTGGTTGTACCGTCAGGACCTTTCACTTTTATGTTCCGGAAAACAACTAACCAACCGGGTCCGGCACGTTGAAATGCGTTTGTCATAGCCGGAGACATTCTCGGACCACTAGAACTAGCCGTAAATGGTGGCTTGTTCGCTTTCAACATTCCTAAGTCAAAGCTCAATACTTGAAACGGCGCATCGTAAGGAAAATTGTCTAAATCAGCTCTTAAAACTTTCTGAGCAGCCAAAGAGGAAGTCGAAATTGCAGCGCCTGGCTTGTACTTACCAACTCTTACATCTGGATCTGGAACTCTTAATACTCTAAATTTTTTGGTCTCTAAAGTATTTCCATCAATAGCAACAGAAACGTCTACAGATTTACCAACTTGTGCTTGTGTTACTTTGGCGTTATATCCACCAGTACTGTTTGGAGAGAATGAAGAACAACCGGCACAACTTGCAGTTACACCACCCATTCCCGATGCAGAAACACTAATCGGATTATCTAAGCCTGCGTAGAATACATTCATTGCGTCAGCAGAAACGGCTGCAGAAGGTTTTGTAGGATTGATGACCTTATAGTTTACAGGGTCAGTCATATCGATACGTTCTGTTTCACCATTTTGTGGGTTGGTTACAATTGCGTATACATCACGTAAGGCATGTTCTCCAAGCCCTTTGGTTTCTGTGTACACCGCAAAACCTTCGCTATTAATCGGTACCTGACGACCGTTAACAAACACTTTAGTAAGGTCTTGCATTTTCGTAGATGTTTGACCCACATTTATTTTAGCAGTAAACTGATCGCCTCGCTCTACATAGGTAGAAGAAGGAATAACAGCCAAGCTATATGTATCATAAGGAATATCAATTTTAGAAGCATTCATATCGTAAGCAAAGGCGTCAAGAATTTGGCCTTCAGTTGCTTTCGCATCATTCTTCATTTGATTGAGAATAGCCTCTAATGCAATAGCTGGTTTGCCTTTAAAAGTCCACTCTTCCCACTCAAGTGCATCAGTGTTATCATCATTGTTTAACGCAGCTTCATCGCTGGGTTGTTGTAATGCAAGATTCTCAAAAAGAGAAGTTTTAATACTATCTGGAAGTGGCGACTCATTAATGATTGCATTATATTGAGAAAGCACTTGATCGATTTTTGTACGAACAGCAGCAGCCTCTCCAGATTTTGGATCAGTACCAATCATGAGTTTGTCGGCCGGATCTTTATCATCAAGCACATACTCGTCACGCGTATTGGTTGCTTCTTCTTTTATTTGAGCAATTAGCTGCTCAATCTTTGCACCCATATCATCAGAAACGCCATTCAGCCTATCGGCTAGTGCAGCGTATTCTACTTCTTTTTCGTTGCCATCTTCAGCTGCTTTTACCTTTATAGTTTCAGTAGTCGCATCATTTTTGATGGAAAACGCGTTGTAAGACGTAGCCATACCATCGTTGATGGTTTTGTACCCTTGGAGGGCGGCCGGGTCTATGTTAATCGCCAACATCGCCATCAACACCAAATACATGAGGTTGATCATTCGCTGACGTAAATCTTTTGGAAATGCCATATATTATTTTCTTTCTAGGCTTGGTAAATTAGTTTTTCATTGCTGATAACATCTCGTCGTACTTAAGACGGAGTGCGCTCACACTGTGCTTAAGTTCATGCATTTGACCTTCAACGTCATGCAAAGCACTTGTGGCAGATGTAGCTTGATCAACAAAGTTTTTGTTGGCAGCGCCTAAGTCAGCAACCTCATTCATTTTTTCGATGTTTTCGCTGAGTAATGCCAAGTTATTCCCAAGTCTTTCGATAGAAAGTTGGTTCACGTTTGCATTATCTAGAACTTCATCTAACTGGGCAGTAATACCGCTTGATGCATCAAAAGATTGACCACTTACAATCGGTGCAACGCCATCTACCGTACCATCACCATCTAATCCAGGATATAATTTTTCCCAATAGTAATCTGGTTGCGGCGGAATGAGACCCTGTACAAAAAACAGAAGGGCTTCTGTACCTAAACCTAAAATTAGCCAAGTTGTTGAGCTAAATGGGGGAATTTCAATGTGAGCTAATTTGGATAATGCACCAATCATTACGACTGCAGCACCCACACCGAATAATAAGTTGATTAGGTACTTAAATCCTTTTGATCTTATAAAGTTCATAAGTTATAGTTTAAATTAAATTGTTTATATGTAGTTGTTAAAATTCTTACTTGTCGGTTATCGTTCTTCCTCTATAAGAAAGTACGTTTCTAAAACCTATATACGAAGTTGCAGAGTCTTGGTATTCGTAATCACGTACGCCAGTTTGTAAAAAATAACCGATATCTTTCCAAGAGCCACCACGAATCACTTTTCTCTTCAAGGTGATTGGATCATCCTCTTCAGCATTGTAAGTGATTGTTGGGTTCATATCGTGAATGAAAGAATGTGCATTTTCCACGAATTGACTCTCTGTCCACTCGCTTACATTCCCAGACATATCGTAAAGACCAAAGTCATTTGGATTATACATAGCCACTTTTACGGTGTAGAAACCACCATCTGGCGTATAATCTCCACGGCCAGGCTTAAAGTTTGCTAATAAACATCCTTTTTCACTGCGGATATAATTGAGACCCCAAGGATAAGTTGCAGACAATCTACCACCTCTGGCAGCATACTCATATTCGTATTCGGTAGGCAGTCTATAATTAGGAACATCTAAGAAAGTTCTGTTCTTCTTCTTTTTTCCTGCGTTTGCATACCCTCTATAAATGTCGTTAATTTTTGTTCTCCAGCTAGAAAACCCTTTTGCTTGTTTCCAAGTGATTCCTACAACTGGATACTCATCATAAGCTGGGTGGTTGAAATAACCTTCTGTCATTGGCTCATTATAAGCATAATCGAAATCGCGCATCCACACAAGTGTATCCGGATAGATCATAACAGAATCTCTTTCAATGAGTTGACTTCTCATGGCATAGGCTTCATCAGCAGGCAACTTAGCTACCTTTTTCATGTCAACCCAATCCCAGGTGTAAACCAACTTTCTCACATCGAGTTCTCGCTTACCATTAATTCTATCTTCTTGACCATAGTACATGAATTCAAGATCTTCGGCATCAGGGCTCAATGGTGAATAATCGAGCACTTCTTGGTAATTTGCCCAATCGATCATTTCTCTACCGCTATCATCCATGGACTCCATTGTATGACCAAGTGCAATATGTGCGATAGAGTCACGTACCCAATGTACAAATTGGCGATACTCATTATTTGTAATCTCTGTATCATCCATATAAAAACCAGCAATTGTTACCGATTTTGGTCTTTGATACATTGACATGTTAATATCTGCGTCTGTTTGCCCGACATAAAGTTGTCCGGGGTTTACATAGTTCATTCCTATTGGTCTCACGTTTGTCCACTCAGGTCTGTCTTGTACGCCAATTAACTGACCATTGCCAGTAGTTGATTTACAACTTTGTGAGAAACAAGCTGTGATGATAATAAGAAAATAAAGCAGCGACTTTTTCATATAAGTTTTTTTGCTTTGTAATTAAAGTTCCATTCTAACGAATCAAGCGTCGAAGTTATTACTTCACGAACGAAAAAAATACTATAACTTGAATTTAAATTAATCATAAATTCTATTTGTTCACTTCTCTGATGTACTGTTCAATTGCCATTGTCATTGATGGCGCCTTAGCAGTTGGAGCCTCAATATCAAGACGCATTCCAGAATCTTTAACTCCCTTGGCAGTTGAGCTACCAAACGCCGCAATGCGTGTATCGTTCTGCTTAAAATTTGGAAAATTTTCAAACAGAGATGTTAACCCACTCGGACTAAAGAACACAATCATATCGTAAAAGATGTTTTCAAGATGTGACAAATCACATGCCACAGTTTTATAAAAAACAGCAGATGTGAAATTGAATTCATTTTCTTCCATAAAGTCAGAAATTAAACCCTTAGCCACGTCAGAAGAAGGCAGAAGAAAACGTAGACCGTCTTTATGTTTGAGTAACAAGGCCACAAATTCATCATGCTTCCCATTGGCAAAAAACACCTTTCTTTTTCGGTATTGAATAAACTTTTGTAGATAAAGCGCAATTGCTTCTGATTTACAGAAGTATTTCATTTCTGCCGGCATTGTAATACGCATCTCATCACAAATTCTAAAAAAGTGAATGATTGCATTTCTGCTCGTAAAAATGATTGCACTATGCTCAAGAATTGGAATTCGTTGTTTGCGAAACTCCTTATTGTCAACTCCTTCAACTTGAATAAAAGGTTGAAAGTCAAGCTGAATTTTATACTTTTCTGCTAGCGTAGTAAACGGCGATTTTGAATTTTCCGGTTCGGGCTGACTGATCAAAATTGAACGTACAGCTTTTTTCTCGGCAATTTCCTTGGTGTCAGTACTCATCTTTAAAAGTTTGTTACATTCTAGATAGGCCTATAAATAGTACAACTATCGGTATTATTTCGAGTGCGCAAAAGTACAAAAAAATATAGACACTTCTCAAAATATTATATCTCGATGAAATAGATATAAACCTTGTGATAAGGAAAATATAGAATATTGCGCATACTCCTAGCACTAAAACAACCGGAATAGCCAATTGTTTAGAAATAAGTAACAAATTCAACACAAACAGAAAAATGCCGAAATAGAAGCAAGTAAACGCATAGTTGAAGCCGTAGTATTTGATATTGACTTTTTTGGGTACCAAAGCAGAAAGTGTGTTGTAAACCATTGCCTTACCAACAAATAACATAAAAAATGATACAACCAGGCCCCCAAGTATCATCCAAGTTGGGTAAGCAAATATTGACTGAAAGTTCGCATATTTAAACACCAAAAAACTGCTCTGCAGAAAAAAGAAGAGGCCAAGCAACACATCAATAAAGCCAATTTTCTGTTTTTCTTTATAAAAACCAAGAGCAGCATGCTCTGAGCCGAAAAAACCGACAAGCCGTTGAAAGAAGTTTAAATTTCTAGTTTTATTGACCAAGCTGATTAACAACATAAACGCAATAGACAAAATAAGAAACCATTGAGACATCAAGTTTGAAGGTTGATATGGTTCTATATCAAAATAAGGTTGATTTTGCTGTGAAAATTGAAATAGTAGCTCGTCCATGTTTAAAACACATTCACATAACCGATGTGAATTCTCGTTCTGTTAAAATCAAAAGGGTTGGCATCATCTTTACCGACAGCCAAATTTAAAGAGAATATGCCTGCTTGTGTTGCCAAATCAAGTCCGGAACCCACGCCCAAAAGTTGATTATTGCTGTCTGTTTGCCCGTTTTCAATGAATGCCCAATCACCAAAGACTGAGAAAAAAGAATCTTGATTGAGTAAAAATCGATACTCGGCTGTGTTCACCGTATATGCTGAGGCTAAAAAGCTCTGCTCATCAAACCCGCGAATGGTGTTAAAACCCCCAATTCGAAATAAATCATTCTCAAAAAATTGGTTGACCTCTTTTACTGCCGTTTGGTTTTGTAGCAAAATAGCATTTCTGCTAAATAACGGGTAAAAGTATTGAAGCCTCGTGCTGCCATGTATTAACAGCTTATCATCATTGATGCCATTATAAAGGGTTGAAAAATCGAAATCTGGCTGCTGAAGAGTTGAAATATTCTCGTTCTCTGTAATCGTTCTATTTCCAATACCAACCGTAGCATCAATAGTAAACCCCTTACTTGGATTTCGTGGTCGGTTTGTATTCAGCCATTCAAACGAAAATTGATAGAGGTTTTGCTGAAAATCAATTGATGGCGGCAAACTGCGAGTTTCCTTTACAAAATTTGTATCTACTCGCTGTAAAAAAGATCGTGATCTTGCATAGGTAACCGACAGGTTTTTATTGAAAGCAAAATCATATTGCAATCCAAATTCACCATCTAAATTCACAAAACTTGTATCAAGCTTAAACAACTCAAAAGAACCTTTAACTCCAAATTGTTTTCTTAAAAAACGAGGAAAATAAAGTTCGCTTTGTAGCCTCGGCGATTCGGGTTGCAATTGCTTATAATCAACAAGAAGTTCTTTACCAGTACCGAAAGGGTTATACAATTGCAGACGACCTTCGCCCGTAATTAATAGGTTGTTTTGACTGAGTTGTGGATTTGGATTTGGTAAAAACCCAATCAGCAAATCAAATTCGTTTGCAGCTGCTTCATCAATTGGTAGATAAACCACAGCTACTCCGTTTGGCTGCAGATAAAAACTGGGAGGCTGCGACATTTCCATAAACGCAGAGGCATTTACCTGTTCCTGTATTCTATCAAAAAACTCTTGGCTCAACACATCTCCTCGTTGCACACCAAGTGTAGACAGTAAATATTCCTTATCAATTTCTAAGTCGCCAATTAGCCGTATAGAATCTAATACGTACTCATCACCCTTTTCTACGGTGAACAGTACATTTATGTTTCCGCCTGTAATGTTATTTTGTTGAATTGAAGTGGTTGCATTGATGAAACCTTGCTTCACATAGCCATCTAATATTTCTTTTTCTTTTTGCAATAGCGACGGCCAAGAGATAGGCAAAGAAGAGAAATGAAACTGATAAGTATCATCATCAATACCTTTTGAAATCACTTCATTCACGCTATATTTTTCGCCCAAAAACGCTCTTATTTCAGCATGATTTGCATTCATGGTCACAGAATCGATAGAAGCAGTTAAAAACCCTTCTTTTCTTAAACTATCGATTTTGCTACTTAAAGAAAATAACAGATCGGCCTCTGTAACTTCTTGGGGAATATGTAAATACGATTGATGACGCAAAGAATCTGGAATGACTGTAGTGGTTATCATTTGTGCAGATGACACAAACACAAAGCGTACAATAAAAACTAGAACGATTCCAACCCTCAACTCTTCTATTTTGTGGTAAATTTACTCCCGTGGCAGGAATCTATTTTCACATCCCATTCTGTAAGCAAGCCTGCCATTACTGCGATTTTTATTTCAGCACTTCGCAAAAATATAAGGACCAAGTGCTCGCTGCCATGCATAAAGAACTGCACGCAAGAGTTGGTGAGTTGAGCGGCGGGGTTGTAAAATCAATTTATTTTGGGGGCGGCACACCCTCGTTACTTTCAGGTCAAGAAATTCAATCATTTATAGAGGCGGTTTCTGCCATGACTGAACTATCAAAAGATGCTGAAATTACTCTAGAAGCTAACCCAGACGACTTGATGAGTGAAAAGCTACAAGAATTAGCACAAACCAAGGTAAATCGCCTCAGTATAGGTGTACAAAGTTTCTTTACTGTCGATTTAAAATGGATGAATCGAGCGCATCATGCTGAGCAAGCGAAAGAATCTATACAATTAGCGCAGCAACATGGGTTTAAAAACATAACCATCGATCTTATTTATGGTTCACCAACAACTACAAATGAGCATTGGCAGGAAAATTTGAAGATTTGGCATGAATTAAACCTTCCACATCTCAGCGCATACTGTTTAACGGTAGAACAAAATACTGCGCTTCACCATGCCATTAAGAAAGGGTTAACACAACCACCAAAAGAAAAAAAGGCGGTTGAACAATTTGAGATACTCCTTGATTTTTGTGCCCATCACGAAATTGACGCCTACGAAATATCAAATTACGCTAAAGATGGAAACCATGCAAAACACAATTCTACTTATTGGTTCGGGAAACCTTATGTAGGAATAGGGCCAAGTGCACACAGCTTTGATGGCAACAACATTCGCCGGTGGAATGTGGCTAACAATCAAAAATATATCAAGAGCATAGCAGAACATCAACAATACTGGGACGAAGAAACACTGAATGAAAACGATAGAATTAATGAATATTTGATGACAAGGCTGCGCACAAAATGGGGCATAACCAAAAGCGATTTCGTGAATCAGTTTGGTGACGGAAAGTGGCCGTTGGTGGCAAATGAATTTGAAAGGCTAGTAAGAGAAAAGGTGGTTGTTGAACAAGATGAAAATTATGTACTTAGCCGTAAGGGCAAGTTTGTTGCTGACCATGTGATTAGAACCCTTTTGCTTGTTTCTTAGGCTGCTCTTCTTTTTTTCGTACGGTTAGGAATTCTGCATTTGTAATCAACCCGCGTTCTTTTGCATGAATAGCAGCATCTTCCGCTTTATTAACCAATAGCATTTCAACATGTTTACTTGTATTTACAATGCCTTCTACATACTTCATTTGTTTCTTTTTTTGGATGGTATGCAAATAGATACAAATAACACGTTCTGGGAATTGGCGAGCAACTTCGCTATAAATTGATGCATCGTGTTCTGCGCTATCACCTAGTAACACAAAATTCAAGTGGGGATAGGTTTTAAAAATATTGATGATTTCGCGTTGTTTATGGTCTTTTTCATTTCGATACCCTTTGGTACCGGGAAACGCAAAATCTCTGAGCAGAATTGGGCCGAGTGGAAATTTATGGTTTTCTAAGAAGCGGTTTAAATACGTATACAAATTCCAAGGTGAGTTTGAAATGTAGAAGAACGGATTAGTATTCTTACCATCCAAACCCTTTTCTAATGCTTGGTAAAACGAAGGCGCACCAATTAGAGGTGTTCGCTTTTGTACATGCTTTAAGGCAGAGTTGTACACAAGCTGCCATTTCAAAAAAGAAGCCACGCCAGTGTGCATAATCGTATCATCAATATCGCTAATTACACCAAATTCGGCTTCGGCTGTGGGTATCATCATTTGTGTTGTCGCCATTACTTCAGGATCAACTTTTAAGTGACAAGAAACAGGAATCCAATTTGTTTTATTCTCATTAGCGACTTGTAAGGGATTAATTTTTTGCAACAACCTAAAGAAACCTTCTTCATTAGTAAGTTCAGCGAAGTGATTATCTGCGATTGAGCAAATAACCTCCATATCGGGTTTTTCAAAAGTATTGAACCGGCGAATTGTATTTCTAATCATACGAAAGGCACCGCGAGACTCGTGCTTAACAATGGTATTGTCTTCAAGCACTCTACCACGCAAGTAAATATCTCTTTTGGTACCATAACTTTTGTAGGCAGCAATAATCAGTGGTTTGCCTCCCCTGCTAGGAAGTTTTTTTCGTAGCCACGTAAACCAAGAGGGTGTTTTTTGATCCGCCAAACTAAACTTGTTGATTGGTTCCTGAAATATTGATTTCAAGGGGCTCGCCAGAAAGCCTTTCTACCGTTGTTCCACTCTGTTGCACATTAATAGCGAGCCTTCTTCCTCTAAACAAAGCGGTAAATTTATAAGACTCCCACTGCTCAGGAATAATGGGGTTAAGTTGTAGCTGCCCATCTTTTATTCGTAATCCGCCAAAGCCTTCAACAACGCTCATCCAAGTGCCGGCCATTGACGTTATGTGTAACCCCTCGTGAACTTCTCTGTTATAATCGTCTAAATCAAGGCGAGAGGTTCGTAAATACATATCGTAGGCCTTTTGCAAACGACCTAACCGAGCGGCTAACACAACGTGCACGCAAGGCGAAAGCGATGATTCATGAACAGTGATTGGTTCATAAAAATCAAAATGTTTCTCCATGTCTTCCAGAGAAAAATCATCTTCAAAGAAGTAAAAGGCCTGCAAGGTGTCGGCTTGTTTTATGTAGCAACTGCGTAGAATACGATCCCAGCTCCAAAATTGATTGATCGGTCGCATTTCTTGTGGTAATTGATCAGCAGGCACAATGTCTTTATCCATAAAACCGTCTTGCTGTAAATAGATGCCTAGTTTTTCATCCCAAGGTAAATAAAGTTTGTCAACCACATCTTTCCAAAAAACGGCATCTGTTTCTTCATCAAAAGATGTTTGCTCAGCTATTGATTGCCAACGATCAAAATTGTTTTCCTTCACCCAATTAATTGCCTCGAGCGTGTAGGTTAGCGTCCACCGAGCAATGTAATTGGTATAGAAATTATTGTTGATATTGTTTTCGTACTCATTTGGTCCGGTAACACCAAGCATTACATACTTATCTTTACGTTCGCTCCAATTTACGCGCTGCGCCCAAAACCTCGATATGGCAATCAGAACATCAAGGCCTTTATCGGCTAAATAGTCCTTGTCGTCACTGTGTCGCACATAGCTGTAAATGGCGTAGGCAATTGCGCCATTTCTATGAATTTCTTCGAAGGTAATTTCCCATTCGTTATGGCTCTCTGTGCCATCCATTGTCACCATTGGGTACAATGCTGCGCCACTGTGAAAGCCTAATTTTTCCGCATTTTCAATCGCCTTAGGTAAGTGGTTATGACGATACTCTAGAAGTTGTTTTGAAACATCATACTCAGCTGTGTTTAAGAAAAATGGGAAACAGTACGCTTCTGTATCCCAATAGGTAGATCCACCATATTTTTCGCCGGTGAATCCTTTCGGGCCAATATTGAAACGCTTATCACGGCCTGTGTACGTTTGGTTAAGGTGAAAAATATTAAAGCGAATGCCTTGCTGTGCACTTACATCTCCTTCAATTTCAATATCACTATTCTCCCAAATTCGCGCCCATTCTCTTTTATGCGCATCAAACAGCCCATCAAAGCCAGTCTGTTCTGCAGATGCAGCAATATGCTCAGCCACATCGAGCAGGTTATGCTTATCGTAATACATGCTGCTTGCAACGCCAACAAATTTGTAGAGTGAGCAAGTTTCGTCTTTGCTTAGGTTAATCACATATGCCTTACCAACAAGCTCTGGGCTATCTATCAATGTCGCAGAATGGGGATTGCCGCCGTGCACATTAGATCGCATTGTGTACCCAACATGAAAGTCTGTCTTTTTGGTTTTTGCTGATAGCGAAGAAAAATCATCAAAACTCCTTTGATCTACTGGATCCCAGAATTTCTCATCATAGTTTGCGTCTGTATTATAAACATCGCCATTAATGTATGGTTTTAGTTCCAGTTCTATATCTCTGTTCAATGGTTTTACTGCGTAGCGTATAGCACCTACCTCATCGTTTGCCATACTGACAAACCGAGTTGCCACAACATCAACCTCAGCACCATTATTAAACTTCGCAGAAAATGAACGTTCGAGGTAGCCTTCTTTCATGTCAAGAACTCTCCTAAAGTTGCTTACTTGCACTTTAGCAAGATCAAGTGCTTCACCGTCCACAACCACATCAATACCAATCCAATTCGGTGAGTTTAATACCTTGGCAAAATTTTCAGGGTAGCCATTCTTCCACCACCCAACTCGAGTTTTATCAGGATAATAAACACCGGCAATGTAAG